>OLID01000321.1_pt1 | contig 23294 bp, 8 predicted proteins | sample 1609361 | NCBI WGS metagenome assembly OLID01 (sample SAMN05416778, study PRJEB24817) | seawater metagenome | isolation source: Sea water | place: Canada:Atlantic | collected 2013-07
CTACACAGAGTAGATCGTCGGCAGCGTCAGATGTGTATAAGAGACAGGAAATAAACAGTCTGAATAAACTCCAAAATGGAATTTTATTTGAAAAATCAATAAACACCAAAGAATCGGGAGTTAAAAAATCAGTTGAGTTAACGATTAAAAAAATAGAGACGACCAACAACAATAGTTCATTTTTAGCTATTTTTTCTGATGGTACTGAGTTTGAAAAGTTAAAAGAAGAAAATTCACTTATTCAAAAAAGATATGACAATTTATATTTTAAGAATAAGGCCGGTGTTTTTACCCTAAATAAGAAAGGAGAATTAATCAAGTGTAATTCTACTTTTTTAGAAATGTTTGATAATAACTATAATCTTGGGGATTATTTATTTGGAAATACATCAGGAGAAGAATGGAATATGATATTAGAATCATTAAATCAAACTACTAGCTCGAATAATTATCAAACACAACTAGTTTTAAAAAACAAAAAAGAGAAAAATGTAATCTTTAGTTGGTATTTAGATGTACCAACAGATACAATTGAGGGATCTGTAATAGATTTAACAAGCATTCAAAAAACCTCTCAGGCACTGCAGCAAAGTGAGCAAAAATACAAGTTGATCTATGAAGAAACGAATGATGCAATTCTATTATTAGAAAATGATAAAATTGTTGATGTTAATAGAAAAGCAACACAGCTTTTTGGGATTGTCAACGATCAATTAATAGGAAAAAATCTATTTGAATTAAGTTCAAATGTTTCTGAGGCTTCTTACAAAAAGTATCAAGGAAATATTCAACGATTAGAAAACGTCAAATCAATTAAATTTAATTGGATATTTAAGGGCAAAGGAAAATATATTATTGAGGCTGAGGTTACTTTAATTGAAATTACCATCAGAAAAAAATTGTTTTATCAATGCGTAATTCATGATAATACAGAAAGTTATGCGAGTTTAAGGGCTCTACGAAAAAACCAACGAAACCTTGAAAATATTCTTGAAAATAATCCAGAAGGAATAGTAATTGTCAAAAATGGAGAAATTCTTTATAAAAACTCAAGTACGGAAAAACTTATAGGAGAAAAGATAGAGTGGAAGGCCATTTTTCAAACAAAAGATCAAGAAGAATTTGAAAAGCAGTATGAGAAACACCTAGAAGATAAGAAACGAAAAAACGGACAGTTTAAGTTGTACAATCAAGATATTTTAACTGATGTAACCCTTGTTTCAACCAACTATGAGGAGGAAGATGCAACACTAATTATTATTAAAGATATTTCAGCTCAAAACAAACTAGACGAAGAAAAACTAAGAGCAGAATTTGCGGAAGAAACGAACAAGCAGTTAGAAATTGAAATAAAGGAGAGAATTAAAGCTGAACAGCTATTGGAAGAACAATTTTTAAGAACCAAGGCAATTATTGATAGTTCGAATTATACGTTCTTGTTAACGCTAAACTTCAAAGGACAAATAACATCTTTTAATAAACACTTTGAGACATATTTAAAGAAAATAACCAATTTAGATTTAGAACTATTTGACAACTATTTAGAGTATTTTTCAAAAGTTGTTTCGGAAAAGAGATTATTAACGTTTGAGAAGATGCTCTTATCTATAAAAAAAGGGAAATCATACAAATTTGAAGCGCAATTGGCGTCTGGAAAAAAAACATATTGGCTGGAAGTATTTATGAGTCCAATATATGATACAAAAGGAAATGTAATTGAAGTTTCTATGGTTGCGCATGACAGCAGTGAAAAAAAACTTATCAGTTTGAACATCACAGAATCTTTGAAAGAAAAAGAAATTCTCTTGAAAGAGATTCATCATAGAGTTAAAAATAATCTACAGGTTATTTCGAGTATTTTGAATCTTCAAAGTTCGTATGTAACAGATGAAAATACTCTAGAAATATTACAAGAAAGTCGAAATCGAATACGTTCAATGGCTATTATTCACGAAAACCTGTATCGTACAGAAGATTTTTCAAGTATAAATTTTTCAAGTTACCTAGAAAATCTTTTGGCAAATCTTGTTGCTTCGTATAGAATTAATGAAGAGGTGGTTTTAGAAACAAACCTGGAAGAAGTTGACCTTGTTTTAGATCAAGCAATACCATGCGGACTTTTGGTAAATGAACTAATAACAAACGCGTTAAAATATGCATGGAAACAAGGAGAAAAAGGGACAATAACGATTATTTTATATCAGCAGAAATCAACAATCCATTTAAATATTTTTGACGATGGCGTAGGATTACCATTTAATTTTCATGAAAAAAAGACAGAAACACTAGGTTTACAGCTCGTAGAAACACTAATAGAACAATTAGACGGAGACTTAGATGTTCAAAATGAAAATGGTACAAAATATTTCATTAAATTTGAGAAAACCAAATAACCATAAAGATGTCTAAAATAAATGTTCTTGTTGTAGAAGATGAATCAATAGTATCTAAAGACATTCAACACAGCCTTAAAAAGTTGGGTTATAATGTAGTTGGAGCTTCAGCAACAGGAGAGAAGGCAATTGAATTGGCCGGTACAGAAAAACCAGACATTATTTTAATGGATATTATGTTGAAGGGTTCAATCAATGGGATTGAGGCAGCAGAAGCAATTCGTGAATCGTACTCCATTCCAATTATATTTTTAACTGCCTATGCAGATGAATCGACGCTTTCAAAAGCGAAGATTACAGAACCTTATGGTTATATATTAAAACCATTTAAAGAAATAGACCTGCACACCACTATTGAAATGGCTATTTACAAGCACAGTAAAGAGCAATTGGTTGTTAAGGAAAGAGATTTACTATATTCATTAGCAGGGTCAAAAGATGCTTCGAATGATTTTATTTTTGTTAAGACAAACAGCAAGCTAGTTAAACTTAAAAACGAGAACATTTTTTATATTGAAGCTTTGAAGGATTATGTTGTAATCCACACAGCCGAAACAAGATATACCATTCATTCAACAATGAAGGATATTGAACAAAAAATGGGGAAAGTTGATTTTTTACGTGTTCACAGGTCGTACATCGTTCGTTTGGATAAAATATCAACGATTGATTATCCCAACCTTGTAATGGAAAAAATAGATAAAATTATTCCAATAGGTGGTTCGTACCGAGATGATTTAAACAACAAAATCAAGCAAGTTTAAACGACAAGCTCTAAATCTATTTGGCGTTTTACACTAGAGACTTCGTAGATTCTTACACGCACCGCATCACCAAAATTGTATTCCTTTTTTGAACGAGATCCAATAATACAATATTTGTCTGCATCAAAAAAGAAACGATCTCCGGGTATTTCGCTCATAGGGACAAGTCCTTCGCAGTGATTATCATTCATTTTTACAAACAAACCAAATTCTGCAATTCCAGAAACGGTTCCCTCAAATTCTTCACCAATTTTATCAGAAACGAATAAAGTTTGAAAGAACTTTGTGCTTTCTCGTTCTGCCTCAACTGCCTTACGTTCCATTCGAGAAATACGCTTACAGATTTCATCGAGTTCTTTCCCGTATTTGTGTTTTTTAGAGGTTAACTCCTCTTGTAAAACACGATGAACCATCAAATCAGCATATCGGCGAATGGGAGAAGTAAAGTGCGTATAATGATCAAAAGCTAAACCATAGTGTCCAATGTTTTCTGTTTCATATGTTGCTTTAGACATACTTCGAATAGCCATCGTTTGTATTAAGGAAAACTCATTTTTATATCGAATGTCAGCAAGTAGCGCATTAATATTTTTGGAAATCATTTCAGGGTTATGCGTGTCCACTTCGTAATCAAACTTCTTTACAAATAAGTTGAATGTTGCGATTTTAGCTGGATCTGGTTTGTCGTGAACGCGATAAATAAAAGGAGTTATTCCAACACCTTTTTTCGGTTTAGCAATAAACTCAGCAACCTTTCTGTTGGCCAATAGCATAAACTCTTCAATAAGCTTATGCGCGTCTTTCGATGTTTTAATTATAATGGTTTCAGGAAATCCATCGTCGTCTAATTTAAAACGAATTTCTTCTGATTCAATGTTCATTGCTCCAGATGAAAGCCTCTTTTTTCGCAAAATTTTAGCGATTTTATCGAACAAAAGAATTTCTTCTTTATAATCGCCATCTGCACCTTCAATTATTTCTTGTGCGTCCTCATAAGCAAATCGTCGGTCGGAGTGGATAACAGTTTTGCCAAACCATTGATTAAATAGTTTTCCGTCTTCATTCATTTCAAATACGGCAGAGAAGCAAAACTTATCTTCATTTGGACGTAAAGAACAAACCATATTTGAGAGTTGTTCAGGAAGCATAGGAACAACACGATCAACTAAATAAACAGAATTTGAACGCTTCAGCGCCTCTTTGTCCATGGCCGTTTCAGGGCGCACGTAATGACTTACGTCGGCAATATGAACACCAATTTCTATGTTTCCATTTTCAAGACGTTTAAAAGAAAGTGCATCATCAAAATCTTTTGCATCAGCTGGGTCAATTGTAAAAGTGGTTGTCGATCGAAAGTCTCGTCTACTTTCAACCTCTTTTTGATCTAATTCAAGGTGAATGTGCTCTGCTTCATCTAATACATCTTCTGGAAACTTAAATTCAAGCCCTTGGTTGACTAAAATACTAATCATTTCTAGGTCGTTACCACTTCCTGTTTTTCCTAAAACTTCAATTACTTCGCCAAATGGATTTTCAGCGGTCTTGGGCCAAACGGTTATTTTTGCGAGTACCTTATCACCATTTTTTGCACCTTTTAGTTTTTCATTTGGAATATATATATCTGTCCCTATTCGCGAATTGTCTAAAACTAAAAAAGCAAACTTCTCGTGTTTATTAATTGTTCCTACGAATTGAGTTCTTTCTCTTTCGAGGACAGTTACAACAACCCCTTCTTTTTTAGACTTTCCTGAGTTTATTAATTGAACTTGCACACGGTCTCCACCTAAAGCTTGGTTGACATTTTGTGGTGCAATATAAATATCTGGCATGGTCGAGTTGTCCACAATGACATAACCAGCTTTACGTTGCGTCAACTGAATTACTCCTTCGAAATACGACTCGACTTTATTTAGGGAATAAACGCCATGCCCGGTACTTTTCAAAAAGCCAATTCGAACAAGGTCTTCTAATGCTGTATAAACGAGTTTTCTTAACGCCGTTTCTTTAATATTTATTAGAGCGCATACTTGTTTGTGGTTTAAGGAAGAATTACTATTTTCCGTAAAAACTTTACGTATAATATGAGAAAGGCTATCTTTTAATTTTCCCTTAGGTTTTTTGTTTTTTGACATATTTACGAAGGTACGGTTATATTTTTTAAATGGTATAATTATGCGTTTTCGATTTGGAATCGTTTAGAATGTTTCTAATCTATTAATCGAATGGGATTTATAGCTGAAAATAAACAATTATATTGGTAACTTTGAACAAAAAGGAATAGAATGAATAAAAGAGTAGAAGCAGTATTAAACGAGCAAATTGAAAAAGAGGCATCTTCATCACAGTTTTATTTGGCAATGGCTTCGTGGGCAGAATCGAACGGATTAAACGGAACAGCAAAGTTTCTTTATACTCACTCGGATGAAGAGCGTTTTCACATGTTGAAACTTGTCAAATTTGTAAACGAGCGAGGAGGAGTTGCGGTTATACCAGGACTAAGTACACCACCAAAGGAGTTTGAAAACATAGAAAATGTATTTCAATTGCTTTTGGAGCATGAGCTTGGGGTTACAGCAAGCATTAACAACTTGGTTGATATTTGTCTACAAGAAAAAGACTACACAACACATAACTTTGTTCAATGGTATGTTTCAGAACAGCTAGAGGAAGAAGCGTTGGCGAGAACTATTTTGGATAAAATAAAACTAATAGGAAGTGATAAAGGCGGTCTTTATTTGTTTGATCGTGACCTAGAAACATCAGCAATACAAGCTCAAAACGCAGCGGGCCCTCAAGCCTAAACACACTTGGTCCTATGTTAAAACGGCTTTTATACTGCTTCATCTGTTGCGTTTCAATATGCGCAAATGGACAGTCTGAATTTCGTTTTAGAAACTATACAATTAATGACGGTCTATCTCAGAGCAGTGTTTTAACTGTGCTACAAGACGACCTAAATGCGCTATGGATAGGAACGCAAGATGGCCTTAACCGCTTTGATGGAAAATCATTCGAGATTTTTAATCCTGATGAAATAGAAGGAATAGAAAGCGAGTATATCTTATGCTCTACAAAAGATAGAGATGGAGATTTGTGGTTTGGAACGGGAAAAGGACTGCTACATTATAGTCAAACAGAAGGTACGTTTAAAACGTATTTAACGGATGATAAAACAGGATTAAATATCGTATCAATTGCGGTAGATATAAAAGGGAATATTTGGCTAGCAACATCAGAATCGGGCTTATTTAAGTTTAATATTTCTACAAAGAAGTTTGAAGACTTCTTTTCGATGGTGCCAATAAAAAAACTGACGAACGTTGCCATTTCTGAAAAAGGAGTTTTAATCGTTTCAACAGAAAGTGAAGGGTTATTTTTATGCAACCTTTTTCAAAAAAGAGCCTCACGAATAACAGTTCCGGCTAAGTCAAAAAATCAACCAGTCTCAATAAATAAAATAATTGTTGGTGCTGGAGAAACAGTGTTGTTGGCAACGAACCAAGGGGCTTTTTCGCTTGATTTAACATCAAAAAATGTTCAGCAAAAATTTGTGTACCTCGACAGAAAAGAAGGACTTCAAAATATTTCAGACATTTATGAGGAAAATGGAGTCGGCTGGCTTATAACAACGAAAAACAATGGATTATTTGTTGTTGATGGCGCAGGTTCTGTTTTGCATAACACAGAAGACATTTTTCAAAAAACAGCGCTTATACACAATGAATTAAATCTAATTTATAAGGATCGCTCTGGAACATTTTGGATTGGATCTCAACGAGGAATATCAAGCTTTAATCCTTCAGCGAAAGGAATTTTGGGAGTTGGACCAACAGCGAACTTGACCCACGGTATTCCCACAGCCAACGTTTGGAGTTTTGCTGAGGAAAAAGGTACAGAGGTCGTGTTTATTGGTACAGACAAAGGCATCTCTCGATTGGATAAAAAAACGGGAACCTATATTCAATATGATAGAAAGAGTTTAAGTGTTACACAATCAGCAGGAGAAACGGCAGTTCTTACCATGCAAACCGTATCAAAAAACAAAATGTTAGTCGGTTGTGCTGATGGTTTTTTTGAGTTGACTTTTGAAGGAGCGAATTACACTTATAAACAGATAGAGACACCGAAAAAAATTGAACAAAAAATAGGGCGTGTTTACGGTATTGTTCATTGGAAAGATGATTTATATTGGCTTGCAACTAAAACTGGTGCGGTATTGTATAATCACAAAAACAAAGAAATTACATTCTTTAATCACGATGTGGTAAAGCCCAAAAAGTCCATTTCAAAAGGTGTTTGTCGATTAGTATACAAAGATTTATTGGGAAATATTTGGTTTGCCACTAGCGCAGGTGGTCTTAATGTTTTAAAAGAAAACGGAAAAGACCTGAGCATTCAACCCTACGAAAAAAACAACATAATTAAAAGTGTTTCAAACGACTATATCATTACCACAATTTATCAGGAGAGAAAAGAAGTGTATTGGATAGGTACAGTTGGGGCTGGATTGATAAAGTGGGAACCAAAGAAAGAAAAAACAACGGTTTATAATAAAGCTAGCGGCTTACCGAATAATGTTATTTATGGAATCGTTTCAGGGGGAAAAAACTCTCTTTGGATGAGTACGAATAAAGGGCTCTGTAACTTAAATACGGCAAGTTTAAAAATAAGAAATTATACAGAAATTGATGGCTTGATGAGTAATGAGTTTAACCTTGGAGCTTCAATGCAATCGTCTTCTAAGACTCTTTATTTTGGAGGGATTTATGGATATAATTATTTTAATCCAGACGAGCTTGTCCGTCCTAGAAAAGATATACATGTTGTTTTTACTAAGTTTAAATTGGAAAATGATTGGTTGAATCCAAACGATAAAGGTTCGCCACTTTTAAAACCGATTTTCTTAACCACAGAATTGGAGCTGAGTTACTTACAACGTACTTTTACACTGAAGTTTCAGTCCTCGGACTTAAGCAATCCAGAGCAGACAAACTATAAATATCTATTAGAAGGCTCGGAGGGTGGAGAGGTGCTTCTTGGGTCACAAAATGAAATTCGCTTTATTTCTCTTTCACCGGGAACGTATACGCTAAAAATTTATGCAAGATCTGGAACTGGCGAGTGGTGTGATCACCCAGCGACAATTAAGTTGATTATTGCTTCACCATTTTGGGGAAGGTGGTGGTTTTGGCTGTTAACGGCAGTTGTTATAGGAATATCTGTTCGCTTAATTGTTCGTCGAAGAATAGCTGCTTCTAGAAGAGAGCAAATTAGACTTGAGTTGAAAATTCGTGATCGAACGAAAGAAATTCAAGATCAAAACAGAAAAATTGAACGTCAAAGAAAGAAGCTAGAAGAGGAAAGAAATAAAGTCGTTGAGCAGCAAAAACTGCTTCAAATTGAAAAAGATAAGACGGAAAAACTATTGAGAAATGTCATTCCAGAATCTACAGCCGAGGAGCTAAAGAAAAGTGGAAAAGCACGTGCAAGAGGATATAAAACAGTATCGGTACTTTTTACCGATTTTGTTGGGTTTACAAAAATTTCAGACCGCATGAAACCGTCCGAATTGGTAAAAAAATTGGACGTTTATTTTACCAAGTTCGATGAAATAATTGTAAATAATAACCTAGAAAAAATTAAAACAATTGGTGATGCCTACATGTGTGCAGGAGGTGTTCCCGTAAGAAATAATACGAATCCTATAGACACTTGTCTTGCAGCATTACAAATCCAAGACTACATTTTAAATCGTAAAAATGATGCGATTGCGAATGGTGGCGATTTTTGGGAGTTGCGTTTGGGAATCAATACAGGAGAAGTTACAGCAGGTGTAATTGGAAGTGAAAGGTTGGCGTTTGATATTTGGGGAACAACTGTGAATCAGGCGCAAAGAATGGAAATGCTAGGCAAACCTGGTAAAGTAACAATTACCGGAGCGACCTTTAGCTTTATTGAACCATATTTTGAATGCACGTTTCTTGGAAAAGCCCAAACAAAAAGCAGTGGCATGGTTGAAATGTACGTTGTTGACAGCATCAAACCAGAGCTATCAATAAACGGAGAAGGGCTTTACCCGAATGATCGATTCAATCAAATTGTCAACCTGCATTTATATAGCTCTATAAACTATTATAAAGCAGAACGCTATATAAATAAAACACTAGAACAACGTCTTTCAGATCAGTTGTATTACCATAGTATAAACCACACAAAAGATGTGGTTAAGGCTGTTGAACGACTTGCACTACTTGAAAACGTAACCGATGAAGGGCTGTTTTTACTTAAATCAGCGGCATCGTATCACGACGCTGGTTTCGTTGAGGAATACGATCATAACGAGGAAATTGGCGCGAGAATGGCAGAGGAAGTATTACCAAACTTTGGTTATACTGAAAAGCATATTGAACAAATTAAAGAGTTGATTTTCGTCACAAAAATTCCTCATGCGCCCAAAAACAAATTGCAAGAAATTATTTGTGATGCTGATTTAGACTATTTAGGGCGCGATGATTTCCACGAAATTGCTGATCGATTGAGAAGGGAGCTTAAAGAGCACGGGAAGATAGAAAGCGATCGTCAATGGGACGAAATACAAGTGAAGTTTTTAACATCGCACAGGTATTTTACGCAAACAGCAATTGATACACGCCGTAAGAAGAAATTACAAAACCTAGAAGACATTAAAGCGCGACTGGCGAAAAACGAGTATGAAGATTAAAGACCTTCTACAAACTTCAAGAAAACAGCCTTATGTAAATCCAAGTCCATGTTTGCCGAAAGAGCAACGCGGGCAATATAATCCTTATCGCCTTCTTTTGTTGTTCCTTGCGTAGAGGTTGCAGGAATCGTCCAATAACATCCGCTTAATTGACCATAGCTCACGCAGTACTTGCTTTCGTGTGGTATTTCAGTAATCATCAGGTTGATTAACTTAAGGTTTAAATCACGCTTGTACATTTCTCGCTCTTCATGTGTGTTTCCTTTTGTTGGGAGGTCTAATGAAAAAACGGAAGGTGTAAACCCTTGAGAGGCTAATTCCTCAGAAACAAAGTTAATTTTTGCTCCTGGTAACGTTTCAGTGATAAAGGTGACAAAATCGCGCGTGTTGATGTATGCGTCATGAATACGCTGATTCATAGAAGGAATTTGTTTCGCTAAGAATTCATATTGTTTCGCAGTCGCTTCATTGTCACAAAGCGTCAGATGCAACTCTATTTTTTCCATTAAACCAGCGGCCTTAGAATTCGCAGCGCAATAACCAGCCGTACAAAGTCCACCGCTTGGAAATTTAGAACCGCTCACATATGAAATTGTACGAACGGTTGATAACAATTCATTATCACCTAAAAATAGAACATTCGGACAAAAAGTTTGGTCTAGAATAAAAACAGGATCAACAGCAGTTTCACCTGTTGAAGTTGTTCTATTTGCACTCAATACTTCTTTTAACTTTTGTAAGTTGGGAACCTCAACACGTGGGTTTGTTGGAATTTCAGCAATGATATATGGAACTGCATTTTCCTTTGCTATTTTATCTAAAACAACACCAATGCTTTTTACCATATCATTTCCACCGTCAACAGGTAGGTCCATGACATCAACGTTTTCTATACAAGCAGCTACACGTCTTGCTTGATCATTTGTTCCTCCGTAACAGTTTGGCGGAACGATAATTTTAATCGCCTTTCCAGGATGGTTTTCCTGCGCATCGTGAATTAAGCCCATAACAATTGCATATTGCATAGAAAGCCCACTCGAGGCAACCACAGCTTTTGTTTTTGCTTCTGTTATGGTTTTAATAGATTGAATTAAGCTTGCTTTATTAGCAACAATATCGCTGTTTTCGACTTCAACTTTAGAACCATCAACAATTGAACGCAAAGCTGAAAGACAGTTTGAAGGCGTCATAGCAATTGTTTCTCTTCTTCTAACGTGTTGAATTTCCGAAATGTAACTGTCGTTTTGAGCACCGTTAACGAGGAGAACACCTCCAAGGTTTGCGTTGTAATTAAAGAAAAAGTCAACGTTCGAATCAAGATCAAAAGAATTGATTTCGTCTTGTTGGGAGATAAATACAGTACTTCCATTAAAAGAGGAGATGTCGCTCACGCTGCTAATGTTGTTTAATTCAAATTGATAACCATAAACAGTTTTCAAGGTTTGCGCATCAAACATAGCTGGGATCTGACCAATATAGTTGATTTGAGTATTCTTGTTTTCTAATTTATTCTTTCGAAGAATTGCCATTACAGGAATGGTTTGGGAATCGAACGAAATGACATTTTGAGAATTAATATTTAAAGAACCAGCGATAAGCCACTCCAGAACACACGACAAAGGATGTCCTAAACGAATATAATCGTATGCAGTCGGTAATTCATACAGAGCCGAAGCATCCGCATTGTCTCCTTTGTATAAGGAATCGAAATGATCAAGAAATTGTGTTTTCGCCTGTTTTTCATCATAAATATCTAGGCGATGTGTAGTTAAACTCAACCAAGCAGATGGCATATTCTCCAAAACACGTTTAACAAAACCCTTCATTTTCTCTTCTTGCATAACCTTCTCTTTTAGATAGGCCGCGAAGTTACATTAATTGAAGACTATAAAAAAGAGAAGGATTAACAATTAATCTTCCTTTTCCGCAATAGTAACACGAATTCCTTCAGAATGTGATGTAAACTCCGGAGCATACATACATTGAATCGTAGCAATGCCATTTGAGAAATCACCATAGTGACTGACCCTTAAATCGTATTCAAAAACGTAAGTTCCTTTTGGTAAGTAGTCCATAAAGAAGTTCGTTGCTGCATCTTTCGTGTTTTCGTAATACCCCAAACCATCTTGCCATTTGTAACGAGAGAATACGTTTACAGGTTCGAACCCTGCAGCGCGCATGTCTTTCAAATGAACGTATTCCATATCTCGATCGCTACGAAGTTCAATTCGAACACGCACTTTATCACCAGGTTTCAACGGTGTGGCATTTGTGATCGGCTTCATTACAGGACCACTTGAAGTATTTTCAACTAAGAACAATTTTTTATTCAGTTTTAGAGGTGTTTCGTGTGTGGTGATATTATCCAAATCTTCAAAATACTGCCAATACATTGCCCCCCAACTTACACCATTTGTTTTGCGCGTCACAGAAACATTTCCCATTTCCGGAACAACCTCATTCGCATTCCATGACGTTTTAAAGTAACCCGTTCCCGCTTCAACTTTTGCTCCTAATGCTTTTGGATCAATGACTTTATTGTTCACTTTTATTTCAACCTGTTCATCATTAGCAAGTAAATCGACACCTCGTAACAACAAAGAATAACATGCTTCTGTTGTTGCTTTTGTTGTTTTCCAATCGGTTGTTTGCTTTTGTTTTAACAGCCAAACTTTCAACTCTTCAACTGTTGACACATCATTTGTTACCTCATCAAATGCTTCTATTAACAAGGCTTGTGTTTCAATTGGCGCCTGGTACCAATAATATCCACGCACGTTGTCCTTCCAATACATTCCAAGTTCGTCATGAACTATCGCACGCTCTTTTATAGAAGCCATAATTTGTGTTGGAAGCGTTGGAACTTCGTATCGATGTGCTTGTAAAGCAATCATTCCTTCGTTGTACAGATTGAAATTCTTCCAATATTCTGACGCTTGTTTTTGGTAGTAGTCAAAAGCTTCTTTTACATCCTTATTCATAGGAATATCTTTGAAATAACTGCGAGAATAAAGGTATTGAACTTGAATTTCTCCAATTCGTTGCTGAGTCAAGTAATATGGATCATGGTTTTTTAACCATTTATAATCTTCTACAACTCGGGCATCCAAATAACGCACACCATTTTGAACCATGTTCCAAACGTCTTTTTGCTCACGGACATTTTTGACCCCTAAATTGTCCAAATGTCCCATTCCTGTTATAATATGTTGTGTTATATAGCGACTTTCTTCCATCCCAGGAAACCATGGCCAACCGCCATTGGAGACTTGCATTTTTTGCAACTTTCGAATAGCTTGACCGAGTTCGTTGTCCATCTTATTCAGGTCAAACAACAGGGCCACACGTTTTTTGCGTTCCCCTTCATTTTGTGCATCCAACACCCAAGGCGTTTCTTCCAACATCAACGACTTCAATTCTTGATTCTTTTCAAGGTTGGATAAGAATGCATCAGGACTGCTTTGTTTCCAACTTTCGAACACATTTTTAATCTTAGGACTCGAGTTTACAATGTTCGAGGCGATTGCATTTGAATAATAACGTGTAAAAATTTGTTCAGCGCATTCATACGGATATTCCATCATATATGGCATTGCTTGAATAGCGTACCAAGCAGGATTTGAAGTATATTCCAGTGTTAATTTATGGTGTTTGATGGAAGATGAGGTTCCGCTGTTTAAAAGTTTGGTAAAAGCAAACTCCTTCGTTCCAATTCCTTTACTTGGTAAAGGCAAAGATTCTGTAACCAACATTCTATTCGATAAAACGGGAATGGCCATTTCTTCTCCATCAGAAAAGTTTTTCGCTTTAGCCACAACTCGATAGGTTACAGCGCCGATGCCAAATGGTACTTCGATGTCCCATGCTAGGCGAGCGCTTTGTCCTTTTTTCGTATTAAAATCAATGATTGCGTTACCGTTTTTAAATAAGGAGTCAATTGGCTTCATGGTCAATGCGTCGAATAGCATTAGCTGTGCAGACCCGTTCAACTCTTCTTCAGAAAGATTCGAAACTTTAGAAGTAAACGTTATTTTGTCTCCTTCGCGTAAAAAGCGTGGTGCGTTTGGAACAATCATCAACTCTTTTTGAGTAACAACCTCTTTTTGAATATATCCAACTTCAAGCTCCTTGGTGTGTGCCATACCTAAGAATTTCCATCGCGTTAACGCTTCTGGAATGGTGAACTTAAATATGACTTCACCTTTTTCGTTCGTTTCTAGGTTTGGAAAAAAGAAAGCGGTTTCATTGAGGTTTGATCGGGCTTTTATTTCTCCCAGGCCATTCACATTATTTTGTTCACGTCCTTCACCACCACCTTGTCCGTTCCAGCCAAACACGCTCGAATCTTCGGATCGAAGATCGCCATTTTTATATTCCCCTGATTTTACTCCACCAACAGTTTGAGTGGCCGTGTTTCCAGAAACCCGTTTTGTACTTTCTTTCTCCGCAATTTCCATTGCTGGAGATTCCGCATCGGACAAAACCATTTCATCACCGTCATAATAATCATATAAGCCTCTATTGCGGTAATAGCCATAATTAATATTATATCCCCACCAGTTTAGCTGGTCGTAATCCCTCGATTCCATTGTATAGTAGGGATTCCAGTCGTTATAATACAATTGAGAATTTGATTGATTAAAGGAATAACTGCTCCAATAACGATTAGTGTAATACGAGTTGAAAACATTCATATAAAATGAGTTCGCAGTAAACGCGTCCAATGAGGCATCGTACATCGTTGCCAACATTTCAGCTGCAACTTTCTCTCCTTTTGGCCCTTTAATTTTGATTTTCCACTCTTCTTTGGAGCCCGGTAGGAGCTTGTTTCTAAAGGTTTCAAATTCCACATCTAATACCTTGTTACTGTATGGAACATAAATTTGTTGTGTAGAAACATGTGAACGTCCGAATTTAATAGCACTAAAATGAATGGAAACATTTCCTCTGTGCTTTTCGAGAATAGGAATTGTGATTTTTTGCTGAGAGGCATTTAAGGTGATGAACTTTCTATCCACGATTTTTCCTTTGTGTTCAATTTCATATAACACTTTAAAGTTTTCAGTTGCCGAAGCGATCAAAAACTCAGCATTTTCTCCAGGCTCACAATATGTTTTAAGAGGAATACACGACCATATGTCGTTTGTTGGGTTGTTGATTCCAGTTTTATCAAGAATAACAATGTATTTAATGTCTTTTACAGTTTCTCCAAACGCATCGATGGAGCTTGATTCAACAACATATCTTCCTGGTTTCCACGTTTTCATCCCGTTAAAATCAATAGAGTCATTTTTAGCAGTATTGAACGGAATAGTTGCAATCAATTCTCCCACTTTGTACTTTGTGTAATCGTGTTCGTTCGCATATTGATCATGAGGAAAATTAATTTTGTATTCTTCTTTCGAGAACTCTTGAAAATCGGGTTTAGACCACAAAGAAGTTCGGTACAATTGATCTGGCTCAATTAACTTGTTTACTTTAATCGTTCCCGAGGCATCAATTTTTTGTCCGTTAAGATTGGTTGTGGACACTTTGAAGCGATTTTTTTCAGTTCGCTCCAGAGAAGTGGGAACACCAAGGCTTAAATTCATACAATTATAACCAACACTTACATATTGGCTTGAGCTGTGTGTTTCGCCGTTCACGTCTGTAACATCGGCTGTAATAGTGTACGCATAATTCGGGTAATACTTTTTATTGATTGAAGCGTCTTCTTTTGCGTCGAATTCTATAAGGAATACACCATTTTCATCAGTTTTTGTCGTTCCATTCTTAATTTCAATAGACTGAGAATAGGGAGAATAACCATATCGCTGCCAGGCCCACCATGGGAAATTGCACGAACGGATTATTCTATACTGAACAGATGCCCCGTCAACATTTGAGCCGGCATAAGCTTTTGCCGTTCCGTTTACCTTAATTGTTTGACCAATTTTATAAACTCCAACGATAGGTTCGAAGTCCACTTCAAACTTAGGGCGTTTGTATTCTTCAACAGAAAAATATTTTGAGCCGTTTTTATCTTGAATTCTCATTTGTCCTGTTAGAACACCCATTGGTGCGGTAAACGAGCCGCTAAAAGTTCCGTATTCATTTGTTGTTAGCAACACATCACTTATTTTCTGGTTGTTGACATCATACAATTGAACTGTAGATTGTTTTCCTACTTCTAGGTTATGCGCATCTCCATCGTGGTGAATACGAATTCCTTTAAAGTAAATGGTTTGACCTGGGCGATAAATAGATCGGTCGGTGAAAAAATGTGTAGTGGTATGGCTTTTCGTTTTCGAATATGGTTTGTATTGATAGAGTTGACTTGCATTGTTGTATTGGTCTTTTCCAGTTGAAAGGTCAACATACATATACCTGTAATTGGTTTTAGACTGAATAGTGAACATGCCCAATTCGTCTGTTACGTAACCTTCCTCTTTGTGCAGTTCGTTTCTACGGGATGTATAGCTGTATTTCTGTGTATAAATTGAGGCTTTTACATTTTTCAAGGGTTCGCCGGTTTCACGGTCAGCCACAAAAACATCTATCGTTTCGTCTTCGTTTTTTCTGAAGTTGTAACTCAAGTTTGTCACCCAATATGAACCATAAGCAATGGCGTTCATATCTAGCTTGAAGTTTTTATCGGGTGATGAAAGCACAACGTATTGTCCAAAATCTTTTGCAGGAATTGTGATTTCCGTGCTGTGCGACTGAAAGTCACCCGGGTTTTTAACGACTTTTGTCCACGATTCAACAACCGACTTTTTGAGTAAGTCTTCCATTAAATCCGTTCCATATAAATTTTGGTTGTAAAAGTAATTCCACGGAACTTTAACCATTTTAAAGTACACGGTGTCTAAGTTTTTATAATCAATCAACATTTTTCCTACCGTTCCAGGAGAATATGCAACTTCAGTTTTAAACGACAAACTTTTATTGTGAATAGATGTTCGTAAACTGCGGCATTGATTTGCACCCAATGATTTAGGATAAAGAAGAATGGCCTCGTCACAGATTTCTACTGCTTTTTTAATGTCCCATCTGTGTTCTCCAGTTGTAACAGTATATCCTCCGCCTTTTTCATTATAGTATTGGGCACACTTAAAACGAATCTCTGCATATGCAGCGACATTGTTGTATGTTTTAGCGAGTTTATTCAACGCGATGAGGTAAAGAGTATCTTTCTGGTCTTCAAGTGACATCGAACGAGAAAAACCCAAACGTCTTAATTCTAAATCAATCAATGCAGAGGCATTTTTATCTTTTAAATGAAAACGCGTTAAATCCTTAAACACCTTTGTAGCATGAAGTGCATTGGAAAGAGTGTCATTTGATAGGATTGGAGTGGAAAGAAATTCATTTGCCGTTCCGAAATAGGAGGTTCCTTTTATTACAAACTTATCTTCAGGACGAACTAAGGAAGACTCAGTATTTTCAAAGAAATCCAACGAGCGGTGGGCGAGAAAATCGTATAAAGTTGGACGTTGTTCATCTGCTTCTTTGTACGATATTAGAATTTCCTTAAAGTCAGAAATTGTTGTGTGTTGTAAACTATCCTTGTTGGATAAGGACAATAAATAATGCTTGGTCACATGGTTTTCAATTTTGTTCAAGTCCCATGTTCTAATGTCTTCATTTTTGAAGTTGACCGTTTGCGTTCGGTTGTAAAATTGCCATCTATTTTGTTGGTAATATCCCCAATACGATTCTGCCGCAATTGAGTGAATGATTTGCTTCAGAGGAAAAGTTGACGTTTTTGATAGCTTATCTAATTCGTTTAGGGCCAACACAAAATCGTCGTCGGTCATGTACGAATTGTATTTCATTCTATGAATTAAGGCCTTAACTGTTTGAGGGGTGTTTTCTTCTTTTTGGGCCGAATCAAAAATAACGGTTACAACATCGTTTGCAGATTTGTACAAGCCCAGGTTTTGCAGTGAATCGACTTTTTTCCATAAATCTTTATAATCTCCGTTGAAAGAATATTTGATAGGTTTTATTTCTGGTGTTTCACTCGTAGAGGAAGCAGATACTTCGATTGGTTCAGAGGTGATTTCTGACTTTTCTCCCTCACAGGAAGGCGACATTAAAAGCAAAGAAAAAAGAGTTCCAATGATGCAATAGTAGAAAGATGTTTTCATGTTGTGGGTTTATAAAACTAAAAGTACAAATTCTGATAACTATCAGTACAATACATTGTTAAATGAGTTCAATTGGATTGTAAGAATTGTTAAAACGGCAGAAGATTTGCTATGTCAATTCAGGAAATATGCAATTTCATACCTATTTTAGACATTTAAAGGCGAGATTAATTTAGAACAATGGCGTTTACAACACAAAATATTAAAGCAATTACGAACCTGTTGCCAGTGGCTTCATTAATACTATTGTTCTCTAACTTCCTTTATGCTCAAAACTTAGTTCCGAACCCAGCATTTCAAAATACCCAAGTAAATTCAACAGTTCATTATCCAAGTGAACTCATGAAAACACCAGTTATTCCACCAAACTGGGAAGTAGTACAAGGGTTTCCAGACTTTTTCAATGATTTAAATTCAACGTACATAGGATATTCGTTGCTAAACACAGAAGACGGAGTTGGCGGAAAGTTGGGCATGAGAATGACCACGGAGAAAAATGAATATGAATCCGTTCAAACGAAACTTACCTCGGAACTGGTAAAAGGAGAAAAGTACGTGATTTCGTTTACAGTTGCACAATGCCAATACTCGAACTACTCAATGGATATGATTCCATTTATTTTAAGTAGCGAACGAATAACAACAAGTAATATACTTGAACACTCAACGAAAAACGTTTGTATTTTAGAAACAAGTCAGAATTATTTAGCAAAAGACGGATGGAGAATTGTGCGTTTTGTATACGAAGCGAAAGGAGGAGAAAAATACTTGACCTTATTAAACAATTCATACACATTTGCGCGGCACGAAAAAAGCCAGGTGAATCGAACTCGATTTACGTATACAGGAAATCAATTGGACGGATCTGCGTATTATTTTTTCAGTGAAGTGTCTGTGGAGTTGGCTGATGAAAACTCCGGATGTGAACCTTTCGTTTTTTCTCCTGAAGAAAACATTACTAAAAACGAGTCGTTTGAATCATTTCAGACAAAGCTACAAGCGCTTTTAAAATTGAATTTAGTAGGTGTAAACGAAGAGCGAATAAAACAAGATCATTTATTGAAAGAGCACGTGATATTTGTAGTAGATATTTCTGGATCCATGAAATCAGGTTTTAGAAATATAAAACGTTCTGTCCTTGAAATGATGCACGATATTCCTGATGAACGATTGGTAAGTTTAGTGGTGTTCAGTGGAAACTCACGTATAGTTTTGCAACGACAAAATAAGGCCTTACTGTCAAGCGCGCTAAACGCCTTTTATGCCGATGGAGAAACGAACATTCGAGCGGGATTAAACGATATGAATTTTTTGATTGACCCAACAGAAATGACCTTTTTGGAAGTTTTTACGGATGAAAAAAGTTCAGTTTCAACTTATTTGGAATTGATTCGCTCACGGCAATTTGAAACCAAAAGAATTTCAGAATTGCACCTTTCGTTTGAATCGAACTTAACACCAGTTATTGCAAATAACATAAACAATGATTCAACAAGTCTGCGCATTATTAAACACATTTACGATAGTGAAAACCCAAACGAATACTTTAACTTCAAGCACAGTAAAATAAAAGGATTCCAATATTCCAAAGAGTGTAACGCCCAAGCACAGGAAATCAATAGCGCTGAAGAAGCGTCTTCTGTAAAGTTGACGAACAATGTGTTTCTAATTGATGTTTCCTCTTCAATGAACGAGGGAAATAAGTTGGCAAACTTAAAACAATCGCTGTTCACCTATGTTGGAACGCTCAACTCGAACAATAGAGTAAGTGTTGTTTCTTTTTCGAGTAAAACAGAAGTTTTATTGCACGCAGCGGAGCTGAACGACCCACGATTTACATCTGTAATTCAAGATTTAAAAGGGAGAGGAACAACAAAAGTGAACGAAGGAATAAAATACATTTATGACCATTACACCGATGTTAGGAATCAAAATTTATCCTTTGTGCTTTTTACCGACGGCGTTTTTAACTTGTCTGAAGAGTCTGAACGCTCAATTTTAGAAAACCAAAACATTCATTTAACAATTTTCCAATTTGGCGATAAAAAGAACAAGCAATTGGTTGAGTTAACAGAGCGGCAAAAAATGAATTACAAAAAGATTAAACCGAAAAAAATCACAGAAGAATTGACAAAATTAGCCAAGGCAAACCCATTTCCAGAAAAATTTTCGCTAGCACAACCGGAAGTATGGAAATACTTTCAAGATCACATTATGGAAATTACAGGGTATAATGAGTGAAGGTTAACGGTTCTCAGCTATACGCAGGCAGGGATTTTTACCACTAAACTTCCTACGAAGAACTGAACTTTAAATTTACCACTTTCCTGTCCTACGAAGCACGAAACCCCTGCTTGCGTATAGGTGATGTTATCGCTTCGGTGTTCTTTCATTCGGTATCGTTTTCTGCGTTGGCAAAGACATACTCTTTGACAAGTTTTGGCTTGTGCGGTTGGCTTCCGTGCGACTTGGCAATGTGTATGGCTTTTGGGGAGGGAATATCTACTAAATACGTCAATAAATGTTCAGCCCAAGCTTTCGATAGTAATGGAGGAACAGCATTTCCAACTTGCACATAATAATTTCTTTGAGTTTTTGAAATCAATTGAAAATCATCAGGGAATGACTGGAATCTCAATCCTTCTCGAATTGTAATCATTCTGTCTTCTTCATAATGTATATTACACCCAATATTTGGGCGGTTAAAATGTGTGTTTATCGTGTAATTGGGTTTTTCTGGGTCAAGCCTTCCATAAGTAGTAGTTCTACCTCCAGTACTTTTGAAATACATAATCCTTTTTGTTGAAACACTATCTGGGATGTCCATATAATTGCCTCCTGGTTTGACGTGGCTTATTATTTCTTTGTCTGTTGGACTTGAATATGGAACTATATGTAAAGTTGTTTTATCAGCTTTTTTTCGCATTAAGGTCTGATATTCATTTTTCGGCTGGTGTTTATATTTTGTTTCTCCGTTTTCTGTCGGTGAATCCAAATCAGAGATTGCTTCAAAAGAAGAAATCCATTTTCTCTTACCCTCTTTGTTCTCAAAATGGGTTTGTGGTGGTGCTGAAATATCAACTCCTACTTTGTTACCAATTATAAATACTCTTTTTCTTCTTTGTGGTACACCGTAATCGGCTGCGTTAAGTGTGTAAATATTGATATGATAACCGATGTTCTCAAATGCTTGTTTTAAGTTGTCTATTACTTTTGAGCCATCAGCTGCTTTAGAAGATTTTATACCTGTAACATTCTCAAAAAGGAAAATTTTCGGTTGTACTTTATCTACAACATCGAGGTAAGAATAAACTAAGGCTGATCTATTATCATTAGGGTCTCTTTTGCCAATTCCTGAAAACCCTTGACAAGGAGGACCACCAATTATAAAGTCAGCATTTGGTATTGTGTTTAAATCAAATTTTGTAATATCTTCATTTACTATATGGTCTCCGATATTCAATCTGTATGTATCACAAGCATCCTTCAAAATGTCATTTGCCCAAATCAAATCATAGCCAGCCTGTTTAAATCCTAAATCTAAACCACCGCATCCTGAAAATAAACCAATTACTTTAATATTATTTTTTTTCATAATCTTCTGTCTTCTACTTGGTCAGCTAAAAAGAGTTCAAAGAAATTTGTCATTTCAGTGCTCGAATTAAATCCTAAGTTGTCCTTAGAAAAAATAATTTTGGCAACATCTTCATCCAATTGCCTTCTTGGTGTTGATAATCCTTCGTCACCACTTACTGAAACGTTTAAATTATTGAGGTTTTCAAAGGCAGTTACAACAGAATCAATTTCATCTTTTGTAAGTTGTCTCAGGTCAGGAACCTTTATTTCATTAATGTGAAACCCTTCCAATTTTCTTAAGCCCTCTTGATTATTTGAATGAATTTCAAATTGAATTTGCCCAAAGCAAGAATTTAGGTATGCAGTAATAAATTTGATTTGACTGGAACTCGAGATTGATGTATTCGTGTTGCCATTTTGAAAACCAGCTAAATAAAAGAAATTAGTAGAAAGTACTACTGGTGCAGAAAAAGGGTTGTAATAGCAAGTATGTTTAGTCCTTTCTGCTCTAGGAATTAGAATGTCAAAAGAAAGCCTATTTCTGAATGCCGCATTTACAATTTGTCTCCACTTATCTGAATCTGTTGCATTATTGGCAGTAAATATTGAATTAAGTGAAACATCTGCTTGATGAATAGGGTCTAATCCATTTGGCGAATTGTCGTCATATTGAGTTGGAAAATGTAATGCGGGCTCTTCTTCTAGATTCGATTGTTCTAAGATTAATCTTCTAGCACTTCTACTGTTTTTAATACCATAACCTTTATTTGAATTTAAAACTCCTGAATAAGGTGATTCGGTGAAATCAGGAAAAATGATTTTTGAACCACCACTGTTTTCTGCTCCTCCACGCTTTTTGTTCACAAAAAAGGTGTCCAGAGGTTCTAGGAACGGAAGAGAGTCTAAAGTTTGAAATTTATCGGCTGGGTCATTAAAAAACATTTTCCAATTCGCAGATGGATCAATATTTCTATCAGTAACTTTTAATGTATAATTTGCGGTTACAATACTACTATCAGTGGAAGAAAGAATTGATTTTATATCATTTGGACGGGAAAGTAAGTCTGAGTCAATAATCCTCAAAAATTTTATTTGGGTTGACGGCTGTTTACTTAAAACAGTAATTACTGTAGTTACTTTGAAGTCCTCAAAGTAATTTCTTGGGTACAAAATGATAGATTCAACTTTATCTAAAATGAATTGCTTTAAATGTGCGCCTTCTTCATTATTTAAGAATTTAGCCATTAAAATTAGTCCAGCTCTACCTTGAGAGTTTAAGTAGTGCCAAGAATAATTTACGAAGTAGAAATATAAATTTGGTTGCGATGCAAGAGTAACGAAATTCGTTTGTCCGTTACTGTTAATTGCATTATGCATTAGAGCCTTATCTGCAATTGTTATCGGTGCATCAGGATTATCATTTCTTAAAAAAGGAGGATTCATCAACAAAACATCAAACCCAGAGCTATTTGGATTACTAAAGATATTGCCAGTAATAATATTTGCGTTTGTGGTATTATTTACTCCTGAAAGATTTTTTGAAACCAATCTGAAAGTCGCTAATTGAGCTAAAAATGGGTCAATTTCAATTCCAGTAACTTGATTTAATAATTGATTATGACTTTTTGTAATTGCACTTGAAAGGTTAAGTATATTCAAGCTGTCTCTTATACACATCTGACGCTGCCGACGATCTACTCTGTGTAGA
>OLID01000322.1_pt1 | contig 23220 bp, 14 predicted proteins | sample 1609361 | NCBI WGS metagenome assembly OLID01 (sample SAMN05416778, study PRJEB24817) | seawater metagenome | isolation source: Sea water | place: Canada:Atlantic | collected 2013-07
GAGATTTCTGCCTGTCTCGTGGGCTCGGAGATGTGTATAAGAGACAGGTATTAGCGCGTGTTGAAGCTGTATTAGAGCCAACACGAGAAGCAGTTATTGAGGAATATAATAAACATAAAGATTTAGGTATTCCGTTAAATGATATCTTATATAGCAAATATCAAAACACTTTCTATAACACCTCCCATTACACCTTAAGTAAGCTAATGGCTGATGCAGATAACCTGAGAGATAATTGCATTACCTATTTAGAGTCATTTAGTGAAAATATAAGGGATATTTTCAGTCGCTTTAAGTTCTTAGATCAAATTAACTATTTAGATGAAGCAAACTTGCTCTATAAAATTATTGAACGTTTTACTCGAGAAGATTGTGACTTAAGTCCTAAGGCTATTTCAAACTATGAAATGGGTAACTTATTTGAAGAGCTAATCAGAAAGTTTGCAGAAGAGTCCAATGAAACGGCTGGGGAGCACTTCACGCCGAGAGATATCGTTAGGTTGGCAACATCATTAGTATTTAGCTCAGATAGTGAAATGTTAACTGATCAAGGTGTCGTGCGCTCCTTATATGACCCTACGGTGGGAACAGGTGGATTTTTAACATGCGCGACTGAATATATCGCTGAATTAAATAACAATGCTGAATTAAAAACCTATGGGCAGGAGCTTAATCCAGAGTCCTTTGCGATTTGTAAGGCAGACATCCTTATTAAAGGGGAAGAAACTAATAATATTAAATTTGGTAATACGCTAAGTGATGATCAATTAGCTACCAATAAGTTTGATTACATGCTCTCAAATCCACCTTTTGGGGTCGAATGGAAAAAGGTTGAAAAGGCGGTAAGAGATGAACATAAAAACCAGGGCTATAATGGTCGTTTTGGTGCAGGTTTACCCAGGGTAAGTGATGGCTCATTATTATTTTTGCTGCACTTAATATCCAAGATGCGCTCACCGCGTGAAGGTGGTAGCCGTATAGGTATTATTCTAAATGGCTCGCCATTGTTTACTGGTGGTGCTGGGTCAGGTGAATCAGAAATTAGGCGCTATGTATTAGAAAATGATTTGCTTGAAGCGATTATTGCTTTACCAACTGACATGTTTTTTAACACAGGTATTTCAACTTACATTTGGGTCTTAAGCAATAAAAAGCCATCTGAAAGAAAAGGCAAAGTGCAATTAATTAATGCCACAGATAAAGGTAATCCAATGCGTAAGTCTTTGGGGTCAAAACGGAAATGGCTTGATGAAGACGCACTTAACGATATCGTAAAAGAATACGGTGCTTTTGAAGAAACTAAAACCAGTAAAATATTTGATTATAGCGACTTTGGATTTAGGCGTGTCACCATTGAAAGACCGTTGAAATTAGCATTTTATTCAACTAGTGATGATCGCTTGACACAACTCAAAGAAGATAAAGTATTTAAAAAATGGAAACCCGAGTTTCAAGAAGAAGTCTTGGCTTCATTATCAAATTGCCAATCAGAATATCGATCACGAGATCAATTTAAACAAGACTTAAACATTAAGCTAACGGCAGCTCAATTTAAGCTATTGCAAAAACATTTATCAGAAGCCAATGAAGCGGCTGAAGTTTGCAACGATGCGAAAGGCAAGCCTGAAGCTAATTCGGACTTACGTGATTACGAAAATATTCCACTACAGCAAAATATCTATGAATACTTTGAAAAAGAAGTCAAGCTCCATGTGCCAGATGCCTGGATAGATGAAAATAAAAGAGATGACAAAGATGGTGAAATTGGTGTTGTGGGTTATGAAATCCCTTTCAATCGTCATTTTTACGAATATAAACCACCAAGACCACTAGAAGAAATTGATGCTGAGTTGGACGTGGTTACAAAAGATATTTTAGCCTTATTGAATGAGGTGCATTCATAATGTTTTTTTATATCGTTGCAAAAAATATGCTGTTAAGCATTTGCAATACACGCAATCTAAATATACACTTCACATTGACAACACCCCTCAGGCCAATGACTTTCCAAGCCAGCCCAAACAGAGGGGTTTCTTTTTTCTGGGTGGCTCATGAAATATGATAAACCACCTTTATCTATAGATGATCAAATCCAGCGTTTAAAAGATCGTGGGCTAGTTGTATCTGATGAGGAAAGAGCTAAACGCTATCTAACGCATATTGGTTATTATCGGCTAAGTGCCTACATTTTGCCTTATGAAGAACAATCATCAAACAATGAGCGTACACATAAAATTCAGTCAGACGTAAGCTTTGATGACATTGTAGATTTATACGTTTTTGATCGAAAATTAAGAGTGTTAGTTTTAGAGGCAATTGAGCGAATTGAGGTTTCCGTTAGAAGTAATTGGACGCATTATTTATCAATTGATAGCAATAGTTCACATGCTTTCTTATGTAAGAAATATTTTAATAATCATTGGGATTACTTAGAACAATTATCAAAGGCAGCTAAAGATGTTAAGCAAAGTAATGAGATATTTGTTAAGCATTACCTGAATAAATATACAGACCCATATCTGCCGCATATTTGGGCAATATCTGAAACTTTAAGTATAGGGGCTTTGTCTAGGTGGTATAAAAATACAAAATGCAAAAACATAAAATCAAAAGTAGCAAAAGCAGTAGGTATTCCCTCCGCTGAATTAATGGATGGTATTTTGCATTGTTTAACCTTGCTCAGAAATATTTGTGCGCACCATAATCGCTTATGGAATCGTAAAATGGTGACGCAATTACCACACTTTAAAAAGCTAGAACTAACTATGCTGTATGATTTAATTGATGATGCGGGGCAAGATAAGCAGCAAAAACAATTAAAAAGAGAACTATACAATTACTTAATTATTACAGGTTATATGATCAAAAATATCAGCCCCAAAAGTAGTTGGTTAAATAGAGTTAAAGATTTAATGAATAGTCGATCACTAGAGCAGCAACAGGCCATGGGTTTTCCACCTCAATGGCAACAGCAATCATTCTGGAGCTAGAACCATGCCACAATATAGACTCACTGCAAAAATGGCAGCTAAGCTAAAAATCACTAACCTTAATAAACCGCCCAGTAATGCCTTACCCTTTTATGATGATTGGGTTGTTGACTTAGATAGATATAGCCGTAAAGAAACCGCAATTTTTATGCATGTGGGCACCAGAATTGTCTTAGCCGTGCCAATCTATGAAATTGGTGGTATTAAAGAGTTATTTGATTGTTTTCCAGCTGTGATTGAATGGGGAATAAATGAATTATGTATTGATGGTTATGAGGATTTTGGTAGTGAAATAAGAAATTATTTTGAACCAGATATAAATGAAGTTACATTTTATAAAACGGATAACCGAAGTGTTACCACACAACTAAACCAGTTTAAAGAAGTCTTGGCGATTGATGTATTAAAAGCTGGTCATATTGACCACACCATTTGCAACAAAAGCAGTGAATATTGGCAAGAAGCGTTAATTACGAATCCACACACTAAAAAAGAATATACTCGACCGATTAAGCTTTGGGCGTCTTATTTGTCTGATGATGTGATAGAAAGTGAATCGCAAGATTTCACTGATAATGTATTGGATTTTCCAGCCAAAAGGACTCGCAATGACAGCTAAACTCAAACCCTACCCAAAATATAAAGATAGTGGTGTTGAATGGCTGGGGGAGGTGCCTGAAGGTTGGGCGATTCAAAAATTAAAATACTCTTTAAAAATAAAGAACGGACAAGACTATAAAGATTTGCAGACAAATGAAGGTGGCTACCCTGTAATTGGTTCAGGAGGCGAGTTTGCAAGAGCTTCTCATTATATATATGACGGGGTATCTATTTTATTTGGAAGAAAAGGTACTATTGATAAACCCTTATTAATTGATTGTAAATTTTGGACTGTAGATACGATGTTTTATTCTATAATTGAATTAAACCGTAACCCTAAGTTTCTTTTCTATCGATCAATAATAATAAATTTTGACTTCTACTCTACCAGTACTGCGCTACCCAGTATGACACAAGAAGATTTGAATAACATAACTATAGGGCTTCCATCTTTTCAAGAACAAACCACCATCGCCAACTACCTAGACAAACAAACCGAAAAAATAGACAAACTCATTGAAAACTATCAAAAGCTGATTGCGCTTTCCAAAGAAAAACGCACTGCCCTAATTACCCATTGTGTGACCAAAGGCTTAGACCCAAATGTTAAAATGAAAGACAGTGGTATTGAATGGTTGGGGGAGGTGCCTGAGGAATGGAAATGTCTTAAGGTAAAGCATTATGGTTCATATAAAAGTGGTGACTTTATTCAATCAGAAGATATTAAGATTAATGGAAAATATCCAGTTATCGGTGGAAATGGACTTAGAGGTTATTCGAATAGTTATAACTTGTGTGGAGTATACCCCATAATTGGTAGGCAAGGGGCTTTGTGTGGAAATATAAATTATTCTGAAGAAAAAAGCTGGATTACCGAGCATGGTATTATCGTTAGGAATCACAAGAATATTACTAATACTCAGTGGCTAGGGTACATGCTATTTACAATGAATTTAAACCAGTACTCTATGTCATCTGCACAGCCAGGACTTGCAGTAGAAAATATAATAAATCTAGTTTCTATTTTACCGTCTTTGCACGAACAAACCATCATCGCCAACTACCTAGACAAACAAACCGCAAAAATAGACCAAACCATTGATAAAGCAAAGCAAGCGATTGAGCTACTTAAAGAAAAACGAACCGCTTTAATTACTGCTGCTGTTACTGGGAAAATTGATGTTCGGGAGTGTGTTTGATGTCAGCTGAAAATCAATCTCAATTTACTATTTATCAGACTGAATCAGGTAAAACTAAAATAGAAGTACGCCTACAAGATGAAACGGTTTGGCTCTCTCAAAAAAGTATGGCTGAGTTATTTCAAGTTACAAAGTCTACTATTAGTGAACACATTAAGCATATCTATGATGAAGGTGAGCTTGATCAAATATCAACTGTTCGGAAATTCCGAACAGTTCAAATTGAAGGTGAAAGGAAGGTAAACAGAACTGTAGACTATTATAACCTGGACATGATCATTTCAGTTGGTTATCGAGTCAAGTCACATGTTGCAACTCGCTTTCGCCTATGGGCAACCAAACAGTTAAAAGAATATATTATTAAGGGCTTTGTTTTAGATGATGAGCGTTTAAAAAATCCTGATCAGCCTTTTGATTATTTTGATGAATTACTTAAACGCATCCAGGATATCCGAACATCTGAAAAACGTTTTTATCAAAAAATAACGGACATTTATTCAACCAGTGTTGATTATGACCCTACACTTGAAACCAGTATTAATTTCTTTAAAACCGTACAAAATAAACTGCATTGGGCAATTACAGGTAAAACCGCAGCCGAGATCATTAGTGACCGAGCCAATGCATGCTCACCTAATATGGGATTAACCAGTTTTAGAGGTGAAAAACCTCGCAAACAAGATGTCAGCATTGCTAAAAATTATCTTAATGAAGATGAGTTATCCGCACTAAATAATCTGGTAGAGCAGTATCTTGTATTTGCTGAGGGTCAAGCGATGCGACGAATTCCGATGACCATGCAAGACTGGATAAAAAAATTAGATGGTTTTCTGGGTTTGAATGATCGTGAAATATTAACCCACGCAGGCAAAGTATCCCAGAAGATGGCCAAACAATTAGCTGAACAAACTTATGATCAGTTTCATATCAAGCAGATACAGCAGAACGATAAAAAAGCAAGTGACTTTGATAAAGCTATTCAAAAAATACCCAAGTATAAGGGAAAATAATGGGCGAAAAACACCACGAAGACAAATTTGAAGATCAAATAATGCAAGACATGTGCCAATCAGATAGCGGTTGGTTGGAAGGTCATTCTGATGGCTATAACAAGGTGCTGGCTTTGTATGAACAAGATTTAATTGATTATATTAAAACAACACAGCCTGAAGCCTATGAAAAATATCAAGCCAGATTCAAAGCAAAGACGGATGCTGAAATCTGTAAGGTGGTTTCCCAAGCTATTCAAAAGAAAGGTGTTTTACATGCGTTTAGAAATGAAATTAAAGCTTTCCCTGCTCGTTTAAAGCTGTGCCAATTCAAACCGCAATTACATAATGAAAAGTTAGAACGCAATTATCAAAACAATATTTGTCGCGTTGTGCGCCAGTTGTATTATTCTGAAAGTAACCGTAATAGCATTGATATTGTTCTATTTGTAAATGGTATTCCCATTGCCACTATGGAGTTAAAAACAGACTTCACCCAAACCATTGAAGATGCCATCCAGCAATATAAATCAGATCGCTTACCGAGAGATAAAGCCACACGTAAAGACGAACCATTATTAACCTTTAAACGTGGTGCATTAGTGCATTTTGCCGTCAGTACCGATGAAGTCTATATGACCACCAAGCTGGCAGGACAGAAGACTTTCTTTTTGCCGTTCAATAAAGGTAATCATGGTGGCAAAGGTAATCCCCATAACCCCAATGGTTTTGCAACAGAATACTTATGGAATGAAATCTTAACCAAATCCAGTTTACTCAATATTTTGGCTAAGTTTATCCATTTAGAAGTTGAAGAAAAAACGGACGCCAAAGGCGTAAAACAAAAGAAAGAAACGATGATCTTTCCTCGTTATCATCAACTTGATGCCGTTAGAAAATTATTGGAAGCTGTTAAAGTTGAACATGTTGGACATAAATACTTAATTCAGCATAGTGCTGGTAGTGGCAAATCGAACTCTATTGCTTGGCTATCTCATCAATTAGCCTCATTACATAGCCCAGAAGATAAACGCTATTTTGATACGGTTATCGTGATTACAGATAGAACGGTATTAGACAGCCAATTGCAGCAAACCATTAAACAATTTGAACAAGTTGATGGTCTAGTTGTACCGATTGAACGTAATTCAGAATTTAGAAGTAAGTCCAACCAACTAGCCACAGCTTTAAAGAATGGGGCAGCCATTATTCCAGTCACCATTCAAACCTTTCCGTTTGTGTTGGAAGAAATCCAAAAAACAACCACCTTAAAAGATAAGAACTTTGCCATTATTGCTGATGAAGCACATTCTTCTCAATCGGGTAAAACCGCAGCAAAAATGAAAGAAGTGCTGAATGCAGAAAGCTTTGATGATGAAATTACCGCGGAAGATACTCTAAATGCAGCCGTTGATAATAAAGCGAACTTAACTAATATCAGCTTTTTTGCGTTTACCGCAACACCTAAACATAAAACAATGGAGTTATTTGGTCGCCTAGCTAAGCCCGATGAACCCAGTAGCGAAAGCAATTTACCTTTACCTTTTCATGTTTATACGATGCAACAAGCCATTGAAGAAGGCTTTATCATTGATGTGTTAAAAGACTATACAACCTATAAAACTTCCTTAAAGATTCTATCAAAAGATGGGGAACGAGAAGTTGATGCCAAACAAGCTAAATTAAAATTAAAGCGCTACACCAAACTTCACCCTTATGCCATAGCGCAAAAGATTGATATCATCCTTAATCATTTTGCTGAATCTATTAAACCTTTACTCAATCACCAAGCAAAAGCCATGGTGGTGACTTCTTCTCGTAAAGAGGCAGTGCGCTACAAAATTGAATTTGATCGTTTCTTAGAGAAAAATCAGGGCAACCCTGTTTTTGATTCTATTCAAGCGATGGTCGCCTTTTCTGGTAAGGTGAGTGATGACTATCAAGGTGATAGTAAAGAATATACTGAAGCCAATATGAATCCGAATTTAAAAGGTCGTGATATGCGTGATGCCTTTAATACGGATGATTACCAAGTAATGTTGGTTGCCAATAAATTTCAAACTGGTTTTGACCAGCCTAAGCTTTGTGCGATGTATGTTGATAAGAAGCTAAGTGGCGTTGATGCAGTGCAAACACTCTCCCGTTTAAATAGAACTTACCCAGGTAAAGATCATGTTTTTATTCTTGATTTTGTGAATGAACCAGAAGAAATTAAAGCAGCCTTTGAGCCTTACTATAAACAGGCTGAAATTACCGATGTCACTGACCCAAATTTGGTTTATGAATTATATGACAAACTAGATGAATATGGCATATTCACCCAATTTGAAGTGGATGCTTATGCAGATGCCTATTATCAGAATAAAAATCTTCAAAAACTGATGAGTGCTGCTATTAAGCCTGCTGCTGATCGCTTTAAACAACGTTATCGTCAAGCGATTGATGCAGTTAAACAGGCACACGCTGATCTTGAGCAAGCGAAAGCGACTCAAGATGAAGTTTATATCAAAAATGCAGAGTCACATTTAAAAGAGATTAAACAATCCAAAGATGCTTTGGATGTCTTTAAAAAGACATTAACGACCTATGTTAGAATGTATGATTTTTTATCACAAGTACATGACTATGGTGATGTTGAGTTAGAAAAGTTTGCAAGTTACGCGCGAGGTTTAATTCCGAACTTACATGTTACTGAATTAGCACCAGAGGTTGATATTGGCGATGTGGTATTAACAAATTATCAGTTAGTTAATCAGGGTAAGAAATCCATTGACCTTAAAGGTGGTAAAATCGATGGTGTGAAACCAGGTCAAGCAACACCAAGAGATCGAAAAACTGAAATATTAGCTGAAATTATTAATCAGTTTAATGATTTATTTTCTGGTGAGTTTAGCGGTGAAGATGCGGTTAACTTTGTGACTAGTGTAAAAGATAAGGTTAAAAAAGATGAAAAAACCATGTCTCAAGTTAACGCTAACGACAAAAAACGTGCCATGGAAGGCAGCTTGCCACAAACCGTTAAAAATGCCGTTGTCCAAAGCTTAGATACACATACTGATCTATGCATGCAAGCTTTAAAGCAAAATGACAAAATGCTACTTATTACCTCGTTAATTGCAGATATGCTTTACTCAGAAAAGGCAGATAATGGAAGACCTACTTCAGCTTAGTGATGTCAGTGTTGTTGATGTTACAAAAGATAATGAGCACACCTATCATATTGATGCTGTGGTTAATATAGAGCTAAAGCAATGTAGTAACTGTAGCTCTGATCAACTTATTAAAAACGGTAATAAGCTTACTTTATATCGAGATAGACCTATTCATGGATTGCTTGTAGGTATTTATTTAAAACGTAGAAGGTATAAATGTAAGCAATGTCATTCAACTTTGTATCAAAGCTCATTTGAAATGCATGAAAAAGCATTAATGACGAAGAGATTGTACCAGCATATCTATGAAGCTTCATTTAACCAAACCTTTCAGTCCGTTGCCAATGAAGTAGGTGTGAATGAAAAAACGGTTAGACGAATATTTTCCGAAGCAATCAAACCAAATCTAGATCGATATAAACCGCTTACACCAATCATATTAGGTATTGATGAAGCACACTTAATTGGCAGTCCAAGATGTGTCATTACCAATGTTAAAGAACATTGTTTAGTGGATATGTTGCCAAATAGAAATAAGGTAACGCTAACACATTACATTAGCAATTTAACTGATAAGCATAAGATATCGGTTGTTTCAATTGATATGTGGCGACCTTACTTAATGGTTATAAAAGAGCTGTTACCCCAAGCTATTGTCGTTATAGATAAATTCCATGTTGTTAAGCTTGCTCAGGAGGCATTAGAAAAAGCTAGAAAAGCGATTAAGTCACAACTATCAGACAAAGAAAGAAAACAATTAAAGAATGATCGTTATTTACTACTTAAAAGGCAACGTGACTTATCTGAATTAAATAAAATGATTTTATTTGATTGGTTTGCTAAGTTTCCTGAGCTGGAACATGTGTATATTTTAAAAGAATCTTTCTTTTGTATCTTTGATTTAACCGATAAACAGCAAGCTATTACCGCTTATGATAACTGGCTAACATTAATAGATGATAACGTTAGAGAATATTTTGAACCTGTTGCTAAAACCATTGAGAATTGGAAAGAACATATCTTTAACTATTTTGATTATCAATATACCAATTCCTGTACTGGAGCTATTGATAGCTTAACTAAGGTAATGAATAAAAATGGTCGAGGTTATTCCTTTGAAGTGCTTAGGGCCAAATCTGTTTTAAGTCTTAACTCACGCAAATATAAGAAGACTAGAAAGTCAAAACTATTTAATCGTTCAGGATCTGCCTTGCCAGATGAGAACCTAGCACCCCCAATTTATTATGGGCAAAATATCTCAACCTTATATGCCGAATACCAGTCACTAAAATGATATGGAAACGGATGTGAATGATTATATTCGTTATTACAACCAGAGAAGGTTGCACACAGCTGACGGTGTAGCTCATTTATCTCTTTATCTTTTTCAGTGAGTTTTTCCTTATATTACTTCCACTGCAGTACCTGCATTAAAGGCTAAACCCGCATTCGTTAGAAACTGCTTTTTCCAATTTTATTTTGAAGGGATTTAGGCGTAATACCATCTTATCTTCCCTGCCCAAGCTTATTTCTCTCCCATACATTTACCTCAGGGGAAAGTATGCCCAATGAATCGATAATACCTTTAAACCTAGCCAAAGGATATGCATCTCCTCTCAAGGAACATCTGTGTTCCCATATTTTTAAAATCAACTCAACAGCTTGCTGCTGGTACTCTTCTTTTTTTTCGGGACTTTCTTCATTTTCGACCCGATCCATTACTTCTGCCAAATGATGAGACATCCATTTTCCAAGGGTATCACAACTATCTGAAAAACCTAGCTCAGTCGCCAGGTGATGCCCAAGTACCAATACATCCTTCAACGGTAAAGATCTCTCCAGTTCTTCTGAGAAGGTAGAGTCTTGCGTACCGTGCTTTTTTTTTGGACTCTTCGTCATACTTCGTAATTCCATCTTTACTTACCCTTCGTGTTATTTCGACCTCAAGAATTAAATCAAAGTTAACTTCGCTCAGATATTGCTTGAGGTGAGACAATGATATTTCCAAACGATATCCATTAGAGACAATACTATCATTATATATGTATTTTTCTTCTCTAGAATCATCTCTTAAGTTTGACCATGCCGCATAAGAAAATATCCTATCCCCACTACTTTTATCAATCCAACTAACTGGATAGCTATTCGATCGACACAACTCAAGTAATTCAATTACGCTTTGGGAAGGCATGCATTTAATCATACTAACACCATGATTAAATGTGTCTTTTTCATCTAATCTTGAAGAACCAGAGGGCTCGTTAAGCCAACCACGCAGCATATATGGAGCTTCATTTATTTCAAAGTGCTCATTTTCAGACGGCAATCGATAATCATGAGAGTCATCAGATGTTTGAAGAGCCCTAATTAATGATAACCCTGTATCGGAGCTAACCAACGCAGAGGATATTCTTACGCTAGTATTATGCTTACTCGTATAAATATCATAATCAGTGGCGACAACTAATTTACTATCATCAGAGGCTAACCCCAGTTCTATCTCAAAATCATTTGCGGCAATCATTGCCACCCAATCCTCTGCATCGACAGTAGGTGACTTGTAAAAGCGCGATTCTAGTGGCATTGGACAGCGAAGATCACTTAACCAGTGAGGCGGCTGAGTTAATCCCTCTTGTCTCAAAAATCCGATTAGTGTGCCATAATCGTCATCATCATATTTAGGCTCAGCTAACGCATTTCCTTCCATTAGAGAACCGAGGCTACACCACATGGCATGCCACTCAAGGTAATAACTATGACGCTCTATCGTTGGCCTGAAACCATGACTGTGGCTATATAGAGTATAGTTAGCTCTTTCAAACTTATGTTTTCTAGGTTCATTTTGCCATATTGATAAATCCAAATCATTCTTCCATCGATCAATAATCCAGGTCTCTGCTTCATCAAGAAACATCTCTTCATTCACATTAGCAAAACATTCTATCGCTCCCGGGTAGACATACGTTAGGGTATCTAATGAATCAAACCTGAATCTTCGATCTTTATCACCCCCAGGAAAGCCTCCTCGAGAAATTCTATGTTTCGATTTTTCAGCAGAAAGCCCAGAAACATTAATTGCCTGAATAGAAGCAATTTCATGGTTATTGAATTCATTAAAACCTTCTGAAAGAATCTTAATCAAACAAGACTTTGCAAAATAGCGTATCAATACGTGCGGGAAATTTTGGTCAGTGGCAATGCTCAATAACCAGCGAGCCACAGGCGCGATGGCTTTTGGCACTTCAGATGCAATTCGATCAAATGTAACAATGAGCCAAAGACGAGCTGATAACCAATAAAAAGGCGCATTATTTTCACGATAGCCTGACATGGATTTACAATCATATAGATTGGTTAACAACAAAATTGACTTAAAGTCTCCCATTCTAGCTAACGCTCTAATACTATGTGCTGCTCGCCATCTCACTCTAGTATCGACATCACCTAAAAACGAATAGAGTTGACATGCTAATGCTGATTCAACTGAACACTCAGACTCAATTGTTTTTGCTGGAAGTTTTAACCGTGTGGTTAGACGCTGAACATAACGAGTTGTGACATCTGCAATTTGTTCCTCGCTGCAATACTTAGTAAGTAGTCTGATTATCAGGTATAACTTGTATAAGGGTATTGATTCAACACTTTTCTCCAAACCATCTAACAGCAAACTAATCGTCTCTGAATTATTTAAGTTAAGGCTAGAAACAACATCTTCCAGCATCCGCTTGTCATAACAATACGCACTATCAGTAAACTTGTCCAGATGATAAACAATTAAGGTTGGCAGGTTATCATCCTTCCAAGAAAATATAGCGTGAGATGAACCTATCCATAGGTTAATGCAATCAATTAACATTTTAGCCCAAGTATAGCCAAGATCATCCATTACTCGCACATTAGTTAGGCAATTCAAAAAAGAAACACGGTTTTTTGACTCCAAACGACTACCAATAAACCTCAATATGTCATTGCTGGTAATATATATACCTTCACCCTTAGCTACATTTCTTATAGAAAATACCAAGTTTATTAGATCATCAGCTGATTCAAAGGAAATATCCGCAACGTTTATACTTTCAATGAACTCTTTTTCCTTTAACTTCCTATTTGTCGAATCAAGCTCATCATTACTAGTTTTAGCTTTTGTGCTTTCTTCGATTTGTAATTTAAATTTAATAAATTGATTAAGTGCTGAATGCCAATATTCACTACTACCGCCATATTGAACTAGTTCATTTAGTTTATGGCAAACTTTAGAACTATCGCCCCTGTTAAATCTCAATAACTCAGCTCTTGAGATTTCCTCTATCAATTGATTAGCATCTGGAGCATTTGTATTTGACACTAGCTTAGTAATAAGATCATCATTCAAATCATCACAGAAATTCAATAAAGGTACTGCCTGTGCAGAATTTATAGTTCCTTCTGAAACACCTGTAGACATCAAAGCAGGAAGGGTTTCACTAGCTTGAACTAAATCACAATCTTCCCAATATCCAATAAGCCTGATTGCTTTAGCCATATCTAATATGGCAACAGCTGAAATTGCATCACCCCAAGGAAAATGCTCATACCCACTAAGAAGCGTGCCGTATTCGGTTATTATTGCCGACATTTGAGCTGCTATTTGTTGTGCGTTTTTGAGTGAAAAGTGGTTTTTAGCTTTTTTGGATAAAGCTGAAAAAAGAGCTACATCATGCATAGCATCGACATCAACGTCATTAGCGATATCAACTGCGATCTTGAATATTTCTCTTGCTTCATCCTTATCAACAAAAAGCAACACCCTGGACAAATCTAGAAGAATGCTGATTTTTTCACTTGCTGCTGTCTTTATATCTTTTACTTCAACTGAACGGTCGTAAATGTCCTTAACAACCGACGGCCTCAACTCCGGTATTTTAATTAAATTTGCGATAACCTTATGCTGACCAGACGAAAATACAGACGGCCATTGTTTAAACGTTGCCTTAGCCAAGGTTAGTACTGAGCTCATATCAATATTTGGTACAATAGATAGCTTGGCTACCGATAAAGAAAGCTGACTACATATGGATTCTAAATTATGCTTTCTTGATATTCTCCAGGAGTTTGCCAAAAAAGAATCTATTGCAGACTTAGCTTTAACTTCAGCATTTTCGGGCAATATATTAGACAGTAATATGTCTGCTCTAATAACATAAACTGACAATAGATCTGAAAAGTCTTCCTTTATTTCGTTGTGCTTTTTCGATAATTTTTGCTCCTGTCTCTTTTTTTCAACCTCCTCAATATCTTCAGGCATAATCGGATCAATCCAATATGATTCTATGGTGACGTCAAGACCACGGTAACGCATCAACAAAGAATAAGCTCTAAAAGCAACATCGTTTTTAAGAATATCGTGTATGTATATGTTATCAACTAAACGCCATTTATCTGGGCATAGATATTCAAGGACTGGTTCAACTGAACTTAAGTTTACTCCATTGGCAGCCAAAATTTCACAGCCACTTAATAACATTTCCGTATAGCTAGAACCATCTGAATCTTTAGATGTATACTGTTCCAGCTCTTTTAGATCGCAACACTTCAGTATTTCCTTGCTGCACAGTGACCTTTCAAGAGCAGTATAATTAATGTCATTACCAACAAGCGCTAAAGGTATGCTGAATAGCGATGACCAAGGCTCTGGTATACAGCCACTATTCAAAAATTCTTGAACTGTCACCACCTTGCCTGATAACAACAGGCGATCCAATAATCTGATCGCGATTTTGTAATGGATAGTTTTCGACCTCCATCCACAAATGAACTTGTATGCAGCCTGGTAACCCTCCATATCCAACACTGAGTGAGCAACAGCAGTAATATCCTCAAGCTCTAATGTCCACGCATCTATATGTTGGTACCGATGCTCGCTTTGTTCGGCTTTTTGTCGTTCAATATCCTCACTTCTCCGATTCATCCATTCCTGAAGAAAGTGTTTTTTTTCACGGACAGCGATAAAGTCTCTGTCAGCGGCATCACGAGCGACAATATGCGATAAGAACCTACCATGTTTTTCATACATTTTTGATGAGTAAAGTATTTTTCGGCCGATAGTATCAGATGCAAAATGGACGGATAGGTCAGGGTTTTCATAGATGATGTCGTCTACAGCACTATCTGTTTTTATAGCCTCAGCACCCACTAATAAGGTAAATATCGCATCTGCCTGACTGCCTGTTGATCTACAGACTTTCATCGCGAGTCTTAACCTTTGCCGCTGGACTTCTTTACGAATTACTTGGTCTTTTATGGCCGTTGGCGCTTTATTTTCCTCAATAATTTTTATGATTTCTTGACCTTGTCCAGCTGAAAATAATGCTGAAGCTAAATGAATAGCCGAATATTCATCACTTTCATGATTGGCACAGAAATGTTTTGCTGCACGCTGATAAGCCTCCAGCAGCTTTGGTTCCGCCTTATCTCTGACAAAGAATTCAACATCTTCATCAAGAAACCCAACTTTATCTTCAAGAACACGCATCCCTGGAAGGTCAGAGACAATATCGTTAACCTCCTCTATTGATATTCCTACAACACTAGCCAAATGTTGCTTTGGAACTGGTGCAGGTAATGCGATTAACGATGAACAAACAAGAGACAATAGATCAGAATTACCTTCCTTCAAAATCGCCTCTTCAAAGCGAGCTTCGAAAATTTGATCTAAACCTTTTCCATTGGGTCTTAAAAATTCAATCGCTTTGCTCGGATCTGATTCTGCATAGTCGAATGCGTAACTTTGTACTCGTGGATTCTGATTAGATAAATTATGAAAATCCTCTATCCATTCTTGAGTTGCGCCGGGATATTGGTTCAACACATTAAGCGCTGTTTCTTCCAATGAGAAGTTAGAAATTTCTACCGAGTTGTATTTAGGTGGAATAGATAATGAATCTAAACGCCCAGTTCTCGCAGAGATCATCAACCTAACATTGCTAGGTAAACTACCTATTTTAATCAGCTCATGCACAAAACTGGTTTCTTCCGGTTTACATTGCTTTGCACCCGTTACAGAATTATCCGCGGCATCAATAACGACGACCAACAATGCATTATCTGCTTGTGCTTCTAAAACCTTGCTTGCACTTTCGACTCTTAACGAAAAAGCCTTAATAAAATCCACAGAGTTATCCTGACTGATCAACAAGGGTAATGGCAATCGGGCCGAAGTTTCATTAATAATTTGCAAGTAAGCATCTTTCGATCTATGCCGATATGTTTCACTATTCAAATAAGTGCCTGCACCATAACAGTCATAGGTAATCAGGACAGAACCTTTCGGTAATAAATTTTCAACTTGTTTTAGTACAGTCGTTTTGCCACTACCACCTTCACCATGCAGGCAGATAAATTGACTATCATTAAGCATAATGTTGTGTATCGCATCAGCAACTTTTCTTTTAATTGGATTATCTACTGCCTTGAGCCTTGAAGGACATGGGAATAGCGCAAGAGGATCAGAAACATTCATCCAGGTAAGAACTATTTCTTTAGTGATATAACGTCCTGTAGCCTCCGGTAGCATCAGCTTGTGGATACGATCTTTCAAATCCAATACAAATCCTCGATCAGTATTATGTGTTAGTTTTAAAATTTCGTTAATTGCTTTTTCTTCTTGTTCAAATCGAGATCCAGCTCCACAACTAGAAAAATCAAAGAGCTTTATAAATGTCTTGAAATTTCTTTTATTGAGACCACTGGCCTCTCTTAACTTTTCATGTTTACTGTAATTACCATCGGTAAATGATCTCTCAAGGTCTAAACCAATAGGTCGATTGCTGACTAGTCTGATTGTTATCGCACCAGCTCTAATCAGATCTGGTCTGATTTTTGATATGGCATTAAATGATTCAGCAAGTCCTTTGATAATACTGTTATTAATAGACTTCGACTTTGAACTAACTAGCTCTGAAACAGTCCAATTCTTTTTAGGCGTAGATGAGGAATACTTTAACTGTTCAATAATAACTCTTTCAGCTTGCTCCATTGTTTCACCACCATGAAACAAGCCACAATCAACAGAGTCCCACCCTGTTAAGTTTTGTCCCTTTTTATCATCAAGGTTGACACCTTCAACTGTTACAGCAGACAAGGATGTATCTGGATCTAGCAATTGTAATGCTAAACGAAGAGCCCACCACTCGTGGAAATCATCGCCAGCATTTGACCCTCTGGCACCCAAGAAATCAGATTTCATATTCTAAAAATCACCTTATTATCACAACACACTATTATTCCGTTCGTTCTCGATCAATGCGGGGTAATGGTGCATTAAGTTGATGCTCCTTTATTCCGTATTTATAGGCGTTGTATTGCCAAACTACAAACTGCTCTAGTAGTGCATCATTTTTACGCTTAAGCATCTCATTTTCACTTTGCAACCTAGCAATTCTATCTGCAGCAGCAGATAAGTTACACGGCTTCGGCTTGCTCGGAGCACTAAGCTTAAGGGATGCTTTTTTAGACGCATAAGCTTCCTTTATAAGCTCGTTAGCTGACAAAGATTGTCGAGTAGGTTTTTTACCTACGACAGCTTCAGAAGCCTCACAAACGCTATCCCACGTTAGCTTATTGCTATCATGGGCATGGATTATATTGAGAATAGCTTCTACATCTCGATTTGTTAGGTGTTTAGCCAAGTCCGCCTCCTAAAATTTTTGTCATATCATCAAGCATTTTTGCCTCTTCTTTGCTGTGAAGCGCTGTTGAACCCGCCTTATACCCAACAGCTCGACGAAATGGATTGAACCCTTTTTGATTTCGCAACTTTATCTGAGACCCTTCAGGAACATTTGGATCTTCCATGATCGCAATTAATTCTTTTAGGCGCCCAAGTGTATTTTTATGATATTCATACCAGCGATCGGCGCCAGCTAATCCATCATGCATTGCCTTCTTAGCAGAAAGATATTGTTGTTCAACTTCAACAAAACGTTTTTTGATTCTTTCAAGTTTATCTTGCTCTCCCTTAATACAAACCTGTTCCGTGCAATTTAGGCAATCTCGGTATTTCTCACAGGGAGACATAGTGAAATCGTGAACGCACACACCAAATTCTGTAACATGTACAGCTCCTTTTTCCATCAAGTTAAACTCTTGAGTTGTTACAGGCATATGCTTGGCAACGTCACCGGATGGACCAAAAAGCTGTAATGAAGTATCAACCTCCTCGGCAAGAGTAACCATTTCATATTCACTCATATGATTGTATGTGCGATTTTGCTTTGCCTCAGCTCGCCCTGACCAGTTTGCAATTTGTAATTGTGACAAACCTCCACGCTGAGCAATGGTATTGAGAAGATGTCGAACCTGATGTGATGTTACCTTAAGCCTCTCCCCACTTAGCGCCTTATAGCCATAGCGATCAAAAATACTTTTATGGTAGTCATTGCCCAAACTCAGTCTAGGTGACAAATCATGATTGAATACATTAACTGTAGGGCGCCAAAGTAAGACAGGGCTAGTTCCTTTTACACTATTAAGCAAGTTACGCTGCATACAAAAAAGAGCGTTACTATACTTGATACCTTTCTCCTTACTAAGCCAAGGAAATTCTTTTGGTTGTCGTTCTTGCACATGCTGCCAGAGTTTATAAAGTGAGTATTCACCATCATTGGTACTCATATTCATACCATGCAAAGAACTCTGAGCAGCTACCTTTGAATGACAGACCAACCCCATTGCCTGACATACTTCAATTAAAGTTAGAGATTTATCATCTCTACAATTAGGAAGATTTGAATGCTTGTAAAATTGATCAGGGTTAAGCTCAATCCATTTTGCTAGCTTTCTAGTTTCTGAAGTTAACACTTTAATTCTGCTTATTGCCTCCTTAGCAATACTCACCATTTCAGAAGGTATCCATTTAATATTTGCTCCATAGCCTTTACCTGAAAAAAAACGCCAGCCGTAGCGCACTATACCTCTTGAATCCTTCTCCTCAACTTCACAATCAACTGGCAATTCAAGAATCTCAGAAATTCGTGATGGCGCACACATTAGCATCGCAAATGTTGATGAGGTAAATATATCTTTTGGGTCAGTTGGATTATTGGCAAATATCTCCGCCATTGCTGTTAGCACTTCATCTGAGGGCATTTTTTTATCCCTTCGTTCCTTAGCTTTTTTGCCTGTTTGTATTTCGTCATTTTTCCGCTGGATTGGGTTTTTCCAGCCAGTCAGGTTTGACGCAACTAAGTTTTTAGAGGTAAGAAATTTCGCTAGTCGTTCCAACTCTCGCCCACCATGATAAGCAGCTCCTTTGCAATAATACTCTCGAATTATTTGAGCAGCATTATCAAGTATTGATATTGTAATATTACTAGCGGAAGCAGAATGCCCACTTTGCAATAGATCAGCCTCTATCGCTCTCAATGCAATCATTTCATTTTTCGCTTTGGTCGGCTTGTGACCTTGCTGATATCTAAAGTATGCTTTAGCAAAATCGATAAATTCTTCATCTAACTTTGTAGATTCATCATTAGATCCACTGTGAGTGCCTAGCTTGGTGAAATATGCTGCCCGAGGCCATTTCCAATCCTCCCAGATAAAATCAGCACCGAATATAGTTAATTCTGTTTTACAGCGATCAATAAATCTAGCCAAATTACCAGCCGCATCTATATCTGCTTGAGGAGAAAAGCTAAATATATCAGCCACCATCTAACTCCTTTTTTCTCATCGCACAACGCTGAATAACATCAGCTACGGCTAAGATACTTCGGTCATTTACCGCGGCAACCTGCTTATCTCCTGTGAGCTCAAGCAGTCGTTTTCGTTCTGAAATTAGACCATCATAGACTGCCTTGTGGGGTCCATCTAACCATGGCTGAAAATGCATACACGTGTAACAAGGAATCGGCACGTTCGCACCACAAAAACCATAGCTTCCGCAAGTTCCAATTCCTTCATTTTTAGTTCTAATTCGACTATTTAGATCGTTACCACGTTTCGCTTTGCTTTCTGTGTCAACCAGAATACCAGCGAAAGCCTGCGCATAACGCGCCATTTGATGCCCTACAGCTCTATCCAAACTCTCCACATGTTCAGGGATATTTTCGATATAAACCCCAGCATTTTGATTATCTGAGTGGTCGAGCAGATCTGCTATCACCATTGAGCCAAAACCCTCTCTTGCAGCTCTTGTACCAATAGTATATCTAAATCGATTTGAGGAAATGTTTAATGGCTCACCAGTTCTTTCAGAATACAGACCCGCTTGCTTAACAATGACTTTACATTTATCAGTTATGTTAGTCGACTTAATATGCAAGGTATCATTTTTTAATAATTCCTTTAAACCAGATAGAGAAACTTTATCCTTTAATTTACTCATGTCAGGAAATAATGGCAATTCGATTTGATCTAACACCGGCAGTGCAAAACCAACCGCACTTTGAACTGATCTGGTAACCTGCTCAGCTTGTGCTGACAGAATGGTCCATAGCTCTTCTGTAATTGCAAACTGGCTAAATAGTTTTCTAAAGGTGGTTGCTCTCTGTTTTGCTCTAGGCATATTTAAGAGATATGCGTCCTCACCTCGTTTATTCTTTCCTTTCAGGATATCTTTTAAACGGAGGTGGGAGATTTGTATCGGTCGGCGACCTGTATTACTAATCGCAAGCCCCATGGCCATATCAGTTAACGAGATATTGCCAGACTCAAATGCTCGCACAGCCCCTTCGTTAAAGCCTTGCAGTTCAATATTACTCAGCGGCCCTTGAATAGGGTCAAGACGTTTAATAACATCTCCTTTGACATTACCTTTAAGCCTCCAGCTATCAAGTAATGCAATTACTTCTTCTGAAATACCAGGGTAACCAAGGTAGAACCATCTCTTTAAAAACCCCCTTATTGTTCCAAGATACCACTCAGTATTTGACACACGGACTGAACGATAATTAATCAAGCTTAATTCATTAATTACTGTTGATTTTGACGCACGTAAATAGCACAGAAATCTCTCATTAATATTCTTAACATGAGATGGAGAATAATTTCGTGCATAGAAGGCAAGAGTTTGTAAATAGCCTTGAACTATAGCTCTATCTAATAGGTCACGCACTGAACTGATACAAACTGTTATATTTTTATCTAACACCCAATAGTTATCATCAAGGTTAAATCTATATCCAGACTTGGTTAATACTATCTCATTATTGCCATTTTTTCGAGCCCCAGAACTATTCATTATCCATTCCCTTGGGCACTCTTGTCATGCCTTCTTGTAATTCTATGGCTGCCTTATCTGCTTTTCTTCTAATGAAACGTTTATTGTAGGTTGCTGCCGTTCCTGATCCCTCTTTCCACCCCATCAAATAAGACCTGATCTTTTCTTGTTCTTCATTACCACGAGGCACATCCATTGCATCCATGTGCTCTGAAAATGCCTTATTCCACACATGTCGTAATTGATGACCAGTGAATTTAAATAATGAAGGAGAAGTTTTTCGAACAATATCAATAATTTTCTTATATGCTGATTTAGAAAGCGGCTGACCTTGTGTTGGTCCTGATTTGTGTGTCACAAAAAGAAAATCATTTTTCGATGTGTTTTTAACTGTTCTTCTTTCTTGAAGAATGTAATTATGGATTTCCTTCGCCAAGGTATCCTTTATGGGTAGGCGTCTATCAAGAGTTTTAACCAAAGGCTGATCTTTTCGTGGGTCATCCAGTTCATCTGCTCTACGGGCTACAATAAGCTGGTTAACACCAAAGTCTATATCACGTATGCGAATATTTAAGAGCTCTCCACCTCTTAATCCTAGGTGATAAAGCATCAAAAAGATCAAACGGTTCCTCACTTTAATAGACTGATCCACGAAAGGGTTAAGATCAGACTCTGGTCTAAATATCTCAAACAGTGTATCAAGCTGTTCATCAGACAGGCCCTTTAATTCAACTTCACAATTACGGCTCTTCTTGACTGGCCTTCGAGCATTGAGTGCTTTTTCCATTTTACCAATCTGAAAGACTGTAAACCGATCTTTAGATGATCCAATTAACTGTTCTGCCAACCACTTTAGATATTTTGCTATGACAGTCAAACGAGCATATTCTGTCTCGGCACACACTTTGTCATCCAACTGCTGCAACTTATACAGTTTATGAACAACATTTCGGTCTTTATGATTAACTTGGGAGCGAAACTTTATCTGGCAAAAATCCCTAATAGCGTCCAGCTCTGACTCCTCTAAGAATCTCCCTTTTTGAAACCGAAAGTAAAGATTTTCTTCTTGCTCATCTAAAAATCGATGCAAAATTGAAATACCACTTAAGGTTGACTCCATTGTAGAAAATGATAGAGCTTTGTTGCGTACTTGTGTAGTAACATATAGATTTGGATAATATAAAGGCAAACCCTTACTATTCACTAATAAACAGTAACGTTCACCAGACTTTAGGACAAATGTTTTTTGGATATCTCTAACAGTATTGTTCATATTCTTTACATAATATAAAAGTATCACATATCAGAAAATGTACAAGTAAATACTTTACACTAGATTTTGTATAGAATTAACTACAATACCTTATATATAAACTCTTGTGTGAGGAAATTTAACATTATGAAATAAAGTAACCTCTAAAACGGTATTTCATCATCATCAAAATCGCCATCGAAGCCACCAGCACTAGATGACGAGGCTACAGCCGAAGCTGGTGCAGCCTTAGGCTGTACACCACCAACAGAACCTGATGCACCAAAAGGTGCTGCTGTACCGCCAGATGACTCTGTACGACCGCCAATCAATTGAAATTCATTCGCCACTATTTCAGTTGTATAGCGATCTTGTCCTTGTTGGTCTTGCCATTTATTCGTTCTTATTCTACCTTCAACATAAATATTTGAGCCTTTCTTACAGTACTCACCTATAACTTCTGCTTGCTTACCAAAAACAACAACCCTATGCCACTCAGTATTTTCAATAAACTGTCCTGTCTGTTTATCTTTATAGCCATCATTGGTAGCTAAACGTAAATTTGCAACCGCTGCCCCGCTTGGCATAAAACGCACCTCAGGATCAGCCCCCAAACGACCTAATAAAATAACTTTATTTACTGTCCCCTTAGCCATAGCTAAATCTCCACTCTGAATAAATGATCAACCAATCAAAGATAACACTTGGTATATCTATTATGCAATAATTTCATCAAAATTATAATATCACGTATTATTGTTAATAGCCTTCATAATCAAGTGGTGATCAGGGCAATCGCACTTTAATTTCCGAAGATAATTTTCAATAGGTACGAATGGTCC
>OLID01000323.1_pt1 | contig 23209 bp, 26 predicted proteins | sample 1609361 | NCBI WGS metagenome assembly OLID01 (sample SAMN05416778, study PRJEB24817) | seawater metagenome | isolation source: Sea water | place: Canada:Atlantic | collected 2013-07
GCTCGGAGATGTGTATAAGAGACAGATATCAATATGCTGATGATTCTGATGAAATAATTACAACTTATTTCAACTGCAATCAAGTTGATTCGAATAGATATCGGTGTTCCATTTCACATTCGAATGGAAGTGTTAGCGAAGTCACTTTAATGTTGAGAGAAAGGAAGTTATTTACAAAAGCTCAACTCTATGAGCAACTTCCTATTAATCGAAGTCCAGATAACAAATATTTGTACTATGAAAATCCATTAAAATCATTCCGCGCAAATAAAAGAATATTGGGAGATCGTTCAGTAAGAATAATTAGCTTTTAAATTGTGCATCACAACTTATTCCCAAACTATAAATGAATTATTGAATTAAAATGAATAGACCAACGGTAATTACACTCACCCTCTTTTTTATATCCCTGTCAATTCGGTTGCTTCTTACCTATGAATTGTTTTATGGAATACCTAGTTTTTCAGAAGTACGAATTCAGCAGCATCATATGTTTTGGAGTACATTAAATATGTTAAATGTTACTTCCTTTTTATTCGCAACTGCTGGGTTAGCAACATATTATTTTGGATATAAAAAGAATGGACTAAAACAGAATAAAAACATACTTAGTGCACTTGTTTTTTATGTCTTTTTAGAATTCGTGGTTTGCTCTGTTAGTCTAATTCTTGAAAATTCGTACTTACCTACTTTTGGCTAGTGTGATTATGTTCATTACCGTAATTTGAGTTTTTTCCATTGATTATAAATAATTTGTATTTTGCTTTATATGATTAAACTAATTGGAATTTTATTTCTTCTATGCTCATTTGGAAGTTTTAGCTATGGTCAAAAAAAAGACATAGATTATATTAAATCAACCGAATACTCTCCCTCAGAATGGAAGAATAAAAATTCACCCCTATTCAAGAGTAGTGTAACTTTTTCTAAAGAATTTATAAATGGTAATTTCTATAAGAAAGTCCGATACAATGCTGACTCAACTATCTATGACTACACATTAGAATACGCGAATGATGGACCAAACTTCGAAGAATATGAAAATGTAAGTATTTATTATTCCTTCAATGATGAAGGAGATCCAAACTACCAAATATTTCACATGGCACTTGACACTTCTCGTTCCACTGTAAATAGAATTTCGATAGAAAAAAAAGCAGAAAATGAAGCGTGTAATTCGAGTATGGAAATAGAATATTTCTCCAGTGATTTAACCGAAACTTATGAAGTGCCAGACTCGATAACAATCAACTACATACAATGGGTAATAAATGATTTTAATGAATTAGATTCTTGGAATATTCCTCCATGGCTTGGTTCAATAAATTGGAATTTAAAAAAATCACGACAGAGTTATAGTGATTTGAGAAAATTAGGTCAAGATCATTCTACTACTTTTTATTATGTAGATAAATACTTCACTGATTCTGACGTAATAATCGATACTTTATTTATTAAAGAAACTCATTCCAATTTGGTGACTGAAAAATCAAAAACGTGGAGCTTGAATGAAGTTAGAACCGATTCAACTCTTCATCACGAAGAGTATTTTTATTTTTCTGACAAAGATTCAACTTACCAAATAATGTATGATTTGTTGAATAAAGATACTTTACTTCGTGTGTTTTTATCAACCGTATTAATTGATGATACACTTTATTCATATTATAGAATTATTGGGAATAGTCAGAATGAAATTGAGGGAAATAAAAGGAAAATTCTTGGCAAAGTGTTAGAACGAGATCTCAGTATCAAAAGAGACTTACAAGGATATATTATTGAAGGTACGGCCAAGGGAATAGTTGTTGACGACTTACAAGGAAATCAACAAGTTGAATGTAAAATTGTATTGATCGATGAAGATAAACTAACGGGACAGAAAAAGCTTGTTCAAAGTCAAAATGCGGGAAATAGCCCTTTTCCTGGAAAGGTTTATGTTGAAGCAAAAAATGGCACCTATTTAGTTGAGTATGACTTAATTTCAACCTACCCGAATATTGATCTAAAACCACTTAGTAACATTAAACTTCTTTGGGCTGATGGTATATTTGCCCACCCTTACGAGGTTTCTCCAAAAATAAATAATCGAAAACCCAAGAAATCAAGAAATGTTAAACCGGAATATAAAAGAGATTCAAAACGAGTTCAAACGAATAGAAAAATGAAATACGAAAAATGGGAAAAGATTAACTCATTCAATGAGTTGACGATTTATGAAGTCTATTTCAATTAAAATAATTGTGATATTTTACGCGAAATTATTCCCTCGCAAGTTCCGGATACAAATCCCAAACTTTATCTGGTAAATCCCATACGATTTCTTTCCCTTTTTTGGTAATAAGGGTTAGAGTTTCTGCACTATAATATTTACCTGTTCTTTTTCGATATATTTTTAAATATTTCGGTTTTTCAAGCACTCCTAATGCAGGGTGATAAAGGCCCAATAGGCCATCTTTTTCAAAAATGTATACTTCTTGTTCGGTAAATTCTAAATACATGTTAACTCCTTCGAATACAATAGACTTCTTAGGTATTGAAAAAACAGAACAAGAGTCTGAGCGCCCATCTTCAGAATAGTTGATAAGAAGGTAATATTCTCTATTGCTCCTATAATTTGGATACTCAGTCACATCGTATTTATTCGGAATAAGCACCTCTCCGTTAAAATTGATTATGCCAAATTTTCTATTCGGGTAATTGTCAAGAGAAGATGTTATATATACTTTTTGATTCAAAGCTTCATCCAATTTCCAAAATGAAAAGTTAATTATCCCTTCAAAAGGAATTGAAGTGATTATCTTTCCGTCGTTATTTACAAGTTGCGTCAAGTTGTTTCTAATAACCTGAAAAAGACATGCATAGCTCCCTCCCCAATAATCTATTTTCATTAATCCAAGGGTGTCATAAAATATTGTTGGAATTATTGAATCAGCTAAATCAATAATAATATTCAAATTACTGTCAGCGATGCAATATTGGTTACCATATTTAAACAAATAGCGGTTTTTATTATAATCCCAATATTCAGTTTCATCTATACTATAAGATTCTATTGGATATCCGATCGCTGATTTAGGTAACTTTGTCATTGTATCACCGTCGTCCAAAATGGATAAAATTTTATTGTTTGATAGGTCAACAATATCCCAAGTTTCAGACAAATTAGCGGCAGGAACACTTCGTGATCTAGATCTAGTTTGGTTAAAACACAAAAAGTTGAACAGAATCAGAAAAATAAATAAGACTAAATGCTTCATTTCGTTTTTAGTATTTTGAATTGAAAGTGATTCTTAAGCTGTGAAACTATAGTCACAGTTGTTTTTAATTTTCATCATAACAGGAAGTTTGCATATATTGAAACCCATTATAATCATGGTTAATTAATGCATAATACCATGGATATTTTTCCTTATCATCCAACGTATCAAATAAATCATACAAGTTCACCCAAAATTTTTCTCTTCCTCTTTTAAAACTTCCTCCTCCTAAATAAAACCCGATAGCTACAGGGATAAATCCATCAAATTGTTTAGTATGTTCATTGAATAACCGATTTTCTTGAATTCGAATTTCATCACAGTTTTTGGCTAGTAAGTTGGAAATAGTAGAAGCTGGTTTTTTGAATTGTTCTTTTCCTTCAGATGTATAAATTAATATTGGGTCTCCGTAATCATTCGTAATTATGCTGTCAGGATAATGAGTTACAACTTGAAAGTAAGAATTCAACTCTTTGTTTGCCGCCGTGTCATCAAGCTGTTGAATAATGTAACTAACAAAGTATCCAATACTTTGGCCAGTTGAGTCGGTATGCTCGGCGTAAATTTTAAGTTTATTATCCATCACCAGTTTTTTAATAACAAAAATTAAATCAAGAGAATCATTATATGAGGAGTCTTTCAAAAATATCCTCTCATTTATTTTATTTGGTTTTAGAGAAATCCATCTCGATTCGATACAAGTTGTATCAGTGAGTTGCGCAAAGGTTAAAATTGGCAAAAAAAGTACTATCCAAACTATTAATTTCAAATCTATTCTAATTGAAGTTGGTAATTTATATCATAAAAAATGAGGTTACTGATTACAAATAACATTGAGTGTTAAATGTGTCTCAATCCCTTTTTACAAGGTGTTTTGTTATGTTTTCTTAATTATTGTTTTATTCCTCCATAATTCTTCAATACAGTCCCATTCTGCATTAAATTGAATAATTCTGCCGTCATCAAGCTTTAAGTAATACTCGTATTCAGGATGTTTCATAAGGAACCTTTGTATCTGTTTATTTTCTTTTTGAGAAAATATATTCAACCTCTCTTGATTCATTGAAACAATGGGATAATCCTTTTTTCCGCTATTCTCATATTCTTCATCTTCAGTTAGGGTAAAATAAATAATGTCTTTTTCTTTAATCCATCTTCCACTGTTAAACCAAGTACTGTCAAACCCACACCAACCATCAAAATCAAAGTTCCAGTAAATTGAATAGGTAGAGTCCAAGTTTAATATTAATTCTACTTTCATCGATACTGACTTTCCTATTTTCACTCCGTATGCAGAATCAGAAGAAGCTGCACCTGAATATATTTCAGGATAAAATTCTACTTGCCCATAAGTTGTAGTTGAAAACAGAGCAAACAATACAATGTGAAAAATAATCTTCATTCAATTTAACATAACTAGAAAGTATGAATACTGTTACATGTATTTCATTTGAAATTCATTTCATTAAAAACATAGTTGTGTGAAAAGTACCTTTATTTTTAGAAATGATTCTTAATCTAAAATAATTAAAGAAAAGGAAAAGCGGTCTTCGTTCAGTACTCACTTTATTCACAAAACATACATGCAAGTGAATGTAAACCGGCAGAAGGCTGAGCCTGTCGAAGCCGCACTTGCATGTAACATTCCTTTCAGTACGTTTTCGTACCTCAAACCAACTTCCACTCATTTGTTTTGTTCATCACGCTCCGTGCTTCTCTCAGTCGTGGCTCCTAGTTCCGTCAAGTACAACCTTCCTGGCGTTGGTTGAGCTTGTCGAAACCCGCCACTTGTGTTATGCTCGCCTGCTAATCGCGTCGGGCTTCGGGGTGTCACAGTTTTTGTAATCCACATTGTTTAGGTAGTGTACCTCGTATACTCAAACACCACCCACAATCACACATAGGCATTGGCTACTCGTCCCTCATGGCCAAACCCTATATTTTCCATCACACAAACAAAAACCTCCTTCGCTCAATAGCCTTCTTTCATCCGGCCATCGAGCTTGTCGAGATGCGCCACCCCTTGTGTAGTGCACAAAAAAATGCTATCCCTCATCGCTTCGGTTTGCGCTTTTTTTGTTTCTACAAAGGTCGTTCCCGTTTTTCATTTCGCTACGCTACAATCAAAACTCTCCACTTCCTCCCTAGCTCAACTCGCAGTCGGCTCGCGGCGTTTCGTCTTTTCGTTCCTGGCGTCTCTTCATTCCTTCACTTGCCCCACACTTCAGTACTTCGTTCCTCGAGGTCACTGCGTACTTCCGTTTTCCCCTCGCTGGCTCAAGGCTGTTTTTCCTTTTTTACTCCGAATCATATTCAGTTCTCAGGAATACGTTCTTCGATTTGATTATATGAAAATCATTTATTTTGCATTAAACTAACTCGTAGTTGATGTTTTACACTAAATTTTCACCTTGAAATACTTCTTGACAGCTTTTGTAAATTGCTTATAGTTCTTGAGTCCAATACCACTAGCGGATATGAAATAAGGATATGCTTTAAAATCAGCATCTGGAAAATATTCTTTAAATATTCCAGAATAAAAATATGGGAAATCGTCATCCCCTTGATTCATTAATAGAATATATTCTTCTTTTGAAATAATATCCCAATCTTCATTAAAGTATAAGACACTATCCGAAAGTATATCAACTACAGTCCCATCGTCAAAAATGCTCCTCAATTCAAAATTTAATCCATCATCGTCATGTCGATTTTCTATTTGTAAACCATCAAGTATGGAGTTTATAGTTCTGGACAGTGAAATTGTATCTCCTTGCGGGTTTAATATTCTTTCTTGAACAATAGTTAATTCATCCTTTACCAGTACAAATTCTTCGCTAAGTGTATCACCAAATTGATTTACCCAGCAACTATACGAATCATAGTGTTTGTGCCTTTCTGAAACCGGAGCTAACTCTTGCCATTTTTTGATACTACCATCTGAATTATATTCTGCAAAGAATACTGATTGAACACCATTATTTTTAGTCTTTACGGCGGTTTCTTCTTTTATTAGTTGATTGTTATTTTGATAGGTAAACGATCGTATTGTATCTGTTCTATTTGTAATAACCTTATGATATAATATATAGTGGTTAGAATCATAACCAAAAAACAGATCATTGCTATAAAGGTCATTTTGCAAGTTTTGTGCACGTCCGAAACTCATAGATATTCTTTCGATTCGTTGACCATTAACATAGTTGTCATAAGCCAAATGAGCATACTCATTCATCATACTTTCAGTGGTGTTGTTTCTCGAAATGATTATCCCCTTAAAAAGCGACGAATCCAACTTTCTGTAAATCGTGAAATCGTCAGTAATTAGGTCATTATTATAATCATAAAGTTCTCTCTGAGGCACGGAAAATAATTGAACAGGGAAATTTTGTTGATACACGTGAATCGTATCAGTCGGAAGTATCCGCGTAACACTGTCCAATAATACATTGGCTTCTTTTATTTTATTGAATCGATTCAGAATCAAAGATGCCTTTTGAAAATTCCTTGTTTTTATTAGCTCATTTAGGTATATCCTATAATATTCAAAAAGTTGTTCGTCTGATTTTCCACTTAGACCCAATTTAGCATTTTCAACTCTTTTTTGAACCTCCAATAGAGCTTCATTATCGCCCATTATTTGATTATGGTTTGGTAGAAAATTGGTGTAAATATAAAATTCATCATAGGCTTTTATAATTTCTCCTTTTGATATAAGAGAATCCATATGTCTTCCTAAATGATCTACTGACAGTTCTTCTAAAATCTGCGCTTGTAGAATTTGATGACAAAGAGCCAATTGCAAAACAAATAATAATCTTAAAATCATTTTTCTATAAATTGATCATATAATCAATCTAAAAGGTAAGCGTTCTAAAAAAACTTCTTTTAACCTTAACTTTAATTAACTTCTTTCGTTTCTTGTGGTGTATTTTCAATTGTTCTTTTGGGATAACCTCTGTGAAATCATTAGAAGTATCTTTTATTGCAAATTGAAATGGGTAATCCAAAAGGTTTCGTATGAATTTTCTATGCTTGATCTGCTCAAAAGAGATGAAATAATCAAACCCACCAATAAAATATCCTGGAAATTTAGCTTTTATACCAATGGGTAATTTAAGCTGAACGATTGTATCCTTATAATTCAACGGATGATAATCTCCTTCAGAAACATAACACTCTGTGTAGTCATAAAATCCCTTTTCAGTATAAATTACTTTTCGCTGGAATGTACTCACTTCTTCCTCGAGGAACACGGGGTTTCCATTAGAAAAACCAATTCCATAAAGCATATTTGCACCATTTAAGAAGAAAGTATCTCTAGTTTCTAGAATCAGCGAGTCAGGTTCATTCGCTAGTTTTATGTAATAAAAAGAGCTCTTTTTATCCAATGATGGTGGCAGTATAGCTTTGTATTTAACAGTAAACCCTCTTGTTCCACAAAGACAAATATCACTCGGGTAGAAGCAATCGTGCGTTACAATGTATTCATTTGTAAGAGTATCAAAACGAATCTCGAAGTTTGAATCGGCTTTAACATTAATTGAATCTTTCGATTGAACTGGACTTCCGCAAAATCGAGCATAAATAGGTTGTGGAACTTTTACCTCCGCACTTTCATTAAAATATTCATAAGGAAAACGAAACTCAACACTAAAACACTCAATATTTTGAACACAATCATTGGCAATATTCACTTTAATCGTACCATCCAAACCATTTTCTGCTGGCATTGTTGATTCCAATGAAGGATTGCTCAAGCAATATCCGCAACCTTGAAAATATCCTACTGGTATCCTCATTTGCACTGCATCATTGCCATAGAGAGTAATAGTTCCATCTTCATTAATTGGTCTGATTAAGATATTAACTCTACGATTGAGGCGTTTATCGTTTGATACCGGATTAAGTTCTCCGAAATGTAAATTGAACAATCTTATTTTTTTATCCGTCATTTTCGACATGACTTCTCGTACAATTTGAACCCGTAGTTTACTTAAATTTAAATTGTCTTCTTCAGAACCTCGATCATCCGTGTGACCATGTAATTCAATCAAATAAGTAGTATCTGGATCTAATGATTGAAGCACATCATTAAGCACGCCAATTTGATCTTTTTTCAACTTGTGCTTTCCATTTCTAAAGTATATAGTAGTTTCTCGACACTCCTGACTAACAGCAGCAAACACTTGAAACAATATTACAATTAAAAATATGACTCTCATTCTATCAAAGATATGGAAATAAACTCTTTATAAACCGTACTTTGCACTAGAGTGTAAAGTATCATTTTTTAATACTTTTTAAAATTGCTTTTCATTTAACTTGCCACTCCCGCAAAGGAAAATTTCACCAAGCTCAATTTACTTTTAAGTTTTCTCATGCTGACTCTGGATACTTTTTCCTTTTTTATTGTTTATATTCAATAAAATTTCATTTTAAATTGGAAATAATAATTTTGTCATTATGCTCAAAATAGACATACTTCGTTTTAATAATAAATTCCCAAGTAAAAAATATTTAACAATAGTTCTTGTTTTAATAACGTTTTACGTTTCAGCCTGTGGGCCAGCTGCCGATAATAATGATATCGGTACTTTGAGCATAGACGCAACTTTTTATATTGATCGGAACTATTATAGCCAGGAATTATTATCACAGGGTATTTATCATAATTCAGAAGTAGTTCTAACAGGAAGCTTTTCATTGCCAAAATCTATTCAAGCAAATTCTTCACTTTCATTAAAACCACGAATATTTATAGACAGAATACAGAATGCTCCGCTAAAATCAGCTATATCATTCAATTGTGATTTTTCATCTAATAGCTATACCTTTGAAACACGTTTAAATAAATATTCACTAAAGGATATTGGGGTTAAATTAAAGGCCGATTCTCTCAAGGCAAGTGGATGGTTTTTAATCTCAGGAGATACAATTAAATATCCAATTGATTTTAATTTTAGTTGGAATACTGAATTCAACATTGAATTTGTTAGTCTTGCATCTGCGGAGATTGAAGAAGAATTAAGCATTGAAATTGACAGAGAAAGTATCACGAATCTACAGTTGAACTTAAATCACCCCGACATTAATGATTATCTACATGAACTTCCAAAATTAATTGGAATTCGAAATTTAGAAATTCAAGGAACGAGATCTCATGAAATTCCGAAGGAATTATATTATTTGAAGTATCTTGACTCAGTGAATATTTCGGAATTTTATGATCTAGATATAGATTATCAACCAAATAAATCCGTTTTATCTGCTCCTTTAGTATTCCCAATGCAATTTCTGAAAAACCCTAGTTTAAGATCTTTCAGAATTGCCGGTGCGAAAGTTGAGATTTTAGAAGAATTTCCAATATCATCAAAACTCAAATCAATATATTTTAAGGACTATCATTTGGACTTATTACCAATATCTTTTTTGAATTTGAAATTTTTAGAAGTTATAGATTTCAATAATGGTCAAATTGAACATTCTATCCCAGAAAATCTAAATAAACTTAGTCAACTTAAAATCATAAAAATTTGTCTACCTCAAGGCATTGTTCCCAAAGGATTTGGTCCATGGAATAATTTGAATCAACTTTTTATTTATCCAGCAATCAATTCAATCACTAAAAAAGTGATTTTAGTAAATGATTCTGATGTAAATTATCTTGTTAATACGTTAAAAGCAGATATTACCTATATAAATGGAAAATATTATTAATTGTTAACTTATTTAGCTTTTACCATAAAAAATGATTAATCAAACTATCTACCCTTTGCATACGGCAAGTTAGCCCTGCATTCGTTGCTATTCAAGGGTATATAAATGAGGGATCGTTTGGAGTTTGTTTTTACTTTTTAGCAAATCCAATTTTTCGTTTAGTTATAATCCCTTTTTCAAAATCCCTCACCCTTGCATCGCTTCCTCATTTGCCCTTTTTGTTGCCTATGCGATGGGCAGCTAGAGTCCTGCGCGGTTAATTAAATCTGTTATTATGAAAAATCAAAAGGTTTACATCAATTATCACTTGAATCCTGCAGTAATAAAATCTCAGTTAAGCAGCTTATCAAAAGAGCAGCTGTCATTGCATGGTAGATACATTCGACTATGAGCATGGATTGAAAAACTAGGCACTAATAAAAGAGCGATGTTTGTTGGATTGTATCAATATTGCAAAAGGATATATATTGAAAAGTTTAAGACATAAAAAAATGCCTCACAGGTAAGTGAGGCATTTACGATAAGTTTCAATAAATTTAATTTCGAGGTTTCTGTTGCACTCGAAGTACTTTCCAAATCCATTTCAGAAATATACTCACCAGGAAACTGGCGGTTGCTCCAACCACCGCAAGGACGACAGTTTTCATATAATCCTGCGAATCTATTTGCGCAGCTACGGTAAACACCGTTCCGGTTACTGTTCCTGCTAATGTTGTATTATCTTGATGAGGTATATTCATAAGAATTGGATTAATTCATGTAAACATCTGGAGAACAAGCTTCAGATGAAAGTGTGATTTTTACTTCAATCATTTCAGAATCTTCAGTGATTTCTTCACTGCTTTCAATCATTAATCGATTGACTTTTCCTGACAGCTCAGATCCCGCTTTAAAGCGAGGTCGCTTGTGAGATTTAACTTGAACAATTAAATCACTTTTTGAACAATTGTCTTTTGCCATAATTGTAGAATTATGTCCCGGACTATGCCGGGACGATTTTTTTCACATTCCTGATGGAACTGTTCCATCTAGGTCGTCGTCACAGTCATTGCTTTCTGCAATTGCTGCTTGACTCATTGCTGTTGCCACTGCACCTCCAACTACCAAGTAGCCACCTACTGCAACAAGTGCGGCAGGTAATGCGACTGGTGCTGCGAGAAGTGTTGCTCCTGCAGCTGCTACTGCCACACCAACGATGCGCAACTTTTTAAAGAATGGCGGAGTATCAACTCCACATCTCTTAAAGTAAGATTGCAACTTGTCTTTGAACTTTTTCTTTTCCATGATTATTGGATTTCGATAATACTCAATGCATTGAATGCACCATTTTTCAAGGTGTACTGCACACCATTCACTTCTTGGTAGAAAGCGACCATTAACAAATAAAGATCAGTTCCTGCTCCTGCGGGTACAGCTGTAGGAGTCAGAACAACGTTGGAAGATGTTGCATCTATTGGAAGATTGACTTCGTTCGTTTCTTGAACTTCTGCCTCTCCAGTTGCAAAATCAACCTTTGCCCAGGTTCCTTTGAAGGTAATGTGGGTTGCTCCCTGTGGAATTGCCATTTCATTAATTGGAACAAGTCCATTAATGGTAATAACTCCAGTTGCAGGGTCCACAGTTTGCGGATTGTAAAGAATTGAACCAAGAATTGCTTCTTTGTTGAAGTTGAATCCTTTCAAAAGCGCTTTAGCTGTTGGAATCGCGATTCCAACACCAACGTTTCGCTCACCTCGTGCACTCGTTGCATCCAAGTTCTTGATTTGCGTCATGATCTTGGTCAATCGAGAAACCATTCGAGGATCTGAGGCATTCTGCAACAAAGGTCGGATTGCATCGCGCAATACTTTTCCTGAGCTAGCAGATGATCCAAACTCTTTTCCGTTTTCACGTGTACGTTCAAACGCTGGGTCGTTCGCAATTCGCTTCGCATCAACCGAAGTTTTCATACGTGCCAAATTGCCATCTTTCGTTTTGTAGAAACTCACGTTATCCAACGTTCCTTTCAACTTGATTAAGCCAGTTTGTCTTGCCATCACATTTGATTTTTCATTGAAAGCCACTTTCATAGGTAGGCCATTTCACCTGTCGACATGACAAACATCTGAAGGAAAAATCTGTTTTTCTAATTTCTGCTTCCGACCATTCCAATTGCATCAATTTGTGCCGTTTTTGCTATTTTATTCTTGATTCTAAAGCCGTAAATTTGAAATCTAGTATTAACCATGATTTAAGTATAGATACTGTATAGATAGAGTATGAAAACGCCCACAAGAATTTGTATATATCCGAAAGACATTCAGCGCATCACTGGGCGAAGTGAAAGATATGGAAGGAATATTATAAACGAAATCAAGCTGAAGCTCAAAAAAGAACCTCATCAATACATTACAATACATGAATTTGCTGAGTATTCAGGTCTAGATTTAGACCTCATCAAAACACTTATAATTGACTGATAAAAACGCTCATTTTATTTGTACATATTTGGTGATTTTTAGAGGTAATCCCCTATAAATTTCTTAAATTTGGACAACAGTCGTTCTTTCAAAATAGCACATAATAAGTTACATATAAGGTGACCTATTAGGTGACCAGATATAAAAAACAAAAATTAAGTGATTGATATTTAATGGATTAACCGACAGGTTCAATTCCCTCCGACTCCACGAAATAAAAGGACTTTAGTGAAAACTGAAGTCCTTTTTTGTTTAAATGAATTTATTGAGAATGTCGGGTTTCGATTGACACCTTCTTCGTGCTTCCGAATTTCCGGTTCGGCACTCCTTCTACTTGAGGCATACTCGCTCTTGACTCCATTCTGATAATAGCGTTGATTTATTAGGAACGAAAAGAACTCCCTTCAATCCATTACACGTTAGTTTTAGGGTTCATGAAATAAACCCATATGTCAAGTTTACATGAGCATAATAGATCAAAACGTTAATTAATGAACAAAAAAAAGGCACTCAATTTTGAGTGCCTCGATCATAATAGTTTACTATTATTATTTCTTTTGAGAACAACAAGATTTTGTAGCTGTTCCTTCAGCTGATTTCGAAGAACAAGCTGCTTTCTCAGCAGTACAAGATTTTTTACTCTTCTTTTTCTTCTTTTTCTTATCGTCGTGCTTAGTTATTTCTGTTTTAGTTTCAGAATTTGCAGCGTAAACAGTAGTTCCAACTGTTCCAACAAATACAACTAATGATAATGCTAAAAATACTTTTTTCATAGGTCTTTAATTTTTTGTGAAAGATACAACTTTTTACTGTAGTTGTCCAAGTTTTGTAAGTTTCGATTGTACTTTGTCGCCAATTTTAACATTTATTTTCGTTCCTAATGGTAAATAAACGTCAATTCTTGATCCAAATTTAATAAAACCAAACTCTTCACCAGCTTGAACCTTTTGGTTTGGTTGGACATAATAACAAATCCTTCGTGCCACTGCTCCAGCTACTTGACGGAACAATACTTCTTGACCGCTTGCATGTTCTGTTACAACGGTCGAGCGCTCATTGTCAGTACTGCTTTTCGGATGCCATGCAACCAAAAAGAGCCCAGGATGGTATTTTACGTATTTTACAATTCCAGCAATAGGGTTGTAATTTGCATGCACATTCATAGGCGACATAAAAATTGAAATTTGAATACGCTTATCGTTAAAATACTCTGTTTCTTCTACTTCTTCAATAACAACTACTTTTCCATCAGCAGGACAAATAATATCATTTTCCTCTGCAGTAAATATTCGCGTTGGAATTCGGAAAAATTGAATAATTAAGTAGGCCATTACGAGCACTCCTAATGTCAACAATAAAAATAACCAAAGCCAGCCCAGCCACTGAAACAAAAAGAAGTTTCCAATTTGAATTCCTGAAAGAATTAACAATGAAACCAGCATTATGGTATAACCTTCCCTGTGTAATGTCATTCGTTTAATTTTTTCAAAAGTACATATAAATTGCCACCCAAGTCAAGAAAAAGGGAACGGTTAAAAGTGTGGCATCAAAGCGATCTAGAATTCCACCGTGCCCAGGAAGGATGTTGCCCGAATCCTTAATTCCCATATTTCTTTTGAATAATGATTCCAATAGGTCTCCAAGAATTGAACATGGAGCTATAATTGCAGCCGAGACCATCCAAAAAATCAAATGATCGTTATCAAACAACAAAGTTATTGCAATGGCCGATAATACCGTGAAAATTACTCCACCTATCGTACCTTCCCACGTTTTTTTTGGTGATATACGTTCGAATAACTTTGTTTTTCCAAAGAATTTACCAGATAGAAAAGCAAAAGTATCATTCATCCAAATCAAAAGAAACATGCCAGCTAAAAGAGGGAATTGATTGGAATCTGAAATGGCAAACGTTGTCATTAATAAAAAAGGGATAACGATATATAGAATTCCTAAAGCGTATACAGCTAGGTTGAGTAAAGGATTTTCTTTTTTTCGCCATAGCTCGGTCAGAAAAACAATAAATAGAAGTGGAAACAATGTAATAAATAGAACATAGGGCAGTACGCCAATAGCTATTCCAGTAACTATTCCAAATAAATATAAGCCGAATGCCACTCCGATTTCCCAACGAACGTTCACACTAGAACTTTGACTGAAGAATTTGAAAAACTCAATTAAACCAAGAGTCATAAAAAACGCAAACATCAGTATTATTGAACTATCAACCCAGAAAAGTGGAAAAAGTACAAGTGTAATAAATACAGCACCAGTAAGTGAACGGACTAAAATATTATTCATTCTCTATCAATTGTGTGGCTTTTTCAACCATTTCTGTCGGAACTTGAAGGTAGATGTAACCAAAGGCATTATAAGAAGAATCTCGTTGATTAAATTGAATCACAGGGATTTTTTCGTCTTCTAGCTTTAACCTTTGAATACTGACCATGTATTCATCTTGCGATTGAAAAACGGTTGTCCACTTAGGCTCCTTCGCCAGTTTTATCATCCAGCTGCTCCAAATTCTCTGAAGACGACTCATCCAAATTTTCTTTTTTCGTTTCGCTGTTATTTCCTTCAATCGTGCTTTCCGAAGAGTTGTTTTCTTCAGAAGTTATAGGCTCTTCAACTGCGTCTACTTTTAATAATTCTTCGTCTTTGTCCCATGGTCTTTTCCCAAAGATTGCGACTAAGTCTTCCTTAAAGATAACTTCTTTTTCTAATAATTTGTTTGCTAAAAGAGCCAATTTATCCTTGTTGTCTTCTAAAAGTTGGAGAGCACGTTGGTATTGAGACTCGATTAATTTTGAAACTTCATCATCAATTGTTTTTGCGGTATCATCAGAATATGGTTTCGTAAATTGACTTCCATGTGGGTCATAAAATGAGATATTTCCAATTTTGTCATTAAGTCCATAAATTGAAACCATTGCATAGGCTTGTTTAGTTACTTTCTCAAGATCACTAAGAGCCCCTGTGCTGATTTTACCAAATGTAATTTTTTCAGCCGCACGTCCTCCCAATGCACTACACATATCGTCTAATATTTGCTCTGTCGTTGTAATACTACGTTCTTCAGGAAGGTACCAAGCTGCGCCTAATGATCGTCCACGAGGAACAATAGTCACCTTTACCAAAGGATGAGCATGCTCTAACAACCAAGAGATTGTAGCGTGTCCAGCTTCGTGATATGCAATTGATTTTTTCTCTTCAACTGTGATGATTTTATTTTTCTTTTCCAATCCTCCAATAATTCGGTCTACTGCATCCAAGAAGTCTTGTTTTTCAACATGTTTCTTTTCCTTTCTTGCAGCGATTAAAGCAGCTTCGTTACAAAGGTTTGCAATATCGGCTCCTGAGAATCCTGGAGTTTGTTTTGCGAGGAAATCAACGTCGATGTTTGGCTCCAATTTTATTGGCTTTAAGTGAACTTGAAATATTTCTTTTCGTTCATTTAAATCTGGCATGTCAACAAAAATTTGTCTATCAAAACGTCCTGCTCTTGTAAGTGCATCATCCAAAACGTCTGCTCTGTTTGTTGCCGCTAAAATAATCACTCCCGAGTTTGTTCCGAATCCATCCATTTCCGTTAGAAGCTGATTCAACGTGTTTTCGCGTTCATCATTAGAACCGAAACTATTGTTTTTACCTCTTGCACGACCAATAGCGTCAATTTCATCAATGAAAATAATTGCAGGTGCTTTTTCTTTTGCTTGCTTGAATAAGTCTCTTACTCGAGAAGCTCCAACTCCAACAAACATTTCTACGAAATCTGACCCAGACAATGAGAAAAATGGAACTTTCGCTTCTCCAGCAACAGCTTTTGCCAATAATGTTTTTCCCGTTCCTGGAGGGCCAACCAACAAGGCACCTTTCGGAATTTTAGCTCCAAGTTCAGTGTACTTTTTTGGGTTTTTTAAGAACTCTACAATCTCAACTATTTCTTCTTTTGCTCCTTCTAATCCTGCAACATCGTTGAAAGTAACGTTCGTAGTTTCACCTTTTTCATACACTTTTGCTTTTGATTTTCCAATATTGAAAATTTGTCCACCAGCACCTCCGCCACCAGCGCCTCCTGTCATTCGTCTCATAACGAATAGCCAAATCACCACTAATATTGCAATTGGTAAAAGGAAACTTAGTATTTGCCCAATGTAATTCACTTCTTCCTCGGGAATGACTTCTATGACTTCTTTTCCTTCAGATTTCAGTTCTTGATTCAATTCTTTTATTTGGGTTGTAAATGTACCTGCGTCAAGAATTTTTACAGAAAACACAGGTTTTCCACCCATTCTAGATCCGTTTTTCAAAGACTCACGCAATGGTTTGTATTCACCTTTTTTTGATGCTTTAACAAACTTTTCCCCTTCTTCTGTCAATTTAAAGTCAACTCGTACCTTGTTCACCAATAATACGTCTTCTACATATCCCTCTTTCGCTAGAGTAAGAAATGTGTTTTCAGATTTTAGTGAAGCACTTCCAGCACTTGACATAAATAATTGAAAGCCGATAATTGCTACTCCGATAATTGCATAAATCCAGTAAATAGAAAAAGGATTTTTCTTTTTGTTTTTATTTTCAGTCATTATATTTTTATTAATTCAAATTAGGGATGTTTGTTCTTTTGGCATCTGCCCATAGATCTTCGAGATCAAAGAACGATCGACGATCGTAATAAAAAATGTGAGCTACTACGCTTACATAATCCATTAAAATCCATTCTTTATTTGTTTTCCCTTCTATATGCCATGGTTTTTCGGATAACTCTTTTCGCGTGTGGCGTGCGACATTTGCGCTGATACCATCTACTTGAACAACAGATTCTCCTGAACATATTACAAAAAAATCAGCAACCGCACTTGGAATTTCTCTTAAATCGAGTACCACAATATCCTGTGCTTTATTTTCTTGCATTCCTTCGACAATTGAGTCGCATAAAATTTGTGAATTACTGTCACCTAATGTTTTTCCCATGTATATATTACTTTACCTCTACAAATCTAACCTTATAATTCAAATAAAACTGTAATTTTAAACCTACAAATTGTTAAAAAAACCAATGCAAATAGGCAGAAAAATTATCCGTTTAGAATCTGTTGACTCTACGAACAATTATATTGCCAATCTTCTAAAAGAAGGAGTATTGGAAGATGGTACGGTAATATTGGCAGATGATCAATATGCCGGTCGAGGACACAGAGACTCTGAATGGCTCGCAAACGCTGGAGAAAACCTCACTTTTTCTTTTTTTTTAGATAACGTCAATCTGTCAGTACAAAATCAATTTTATTTAACATGCATTGTTTCAATAACTCTAACTCAATTATTAGATAAATATGGAATAAGTTCAAAAATCAAGTGGCCGAATGACATCTATGTGGATCAAAAAAAAATTGCTGGTGTATTAATTGAAAATCAACTTTCTTCAACTTATATAAAGAGTTCTATTATTGGTGTAGGATTAAATGTCAATCAATTGGAGTTTAACGGTTTGAAGGCAACAAGTATTCTTGCACAAACAAAAAATAGAAAATCACCAATGGATGTTCTCTATTCGTTTATTCAATTGTTTAATTCAAATTGGAAAAGTTTTTCAGAACAGAATTTACCTGAAATAAAATCTCAGTATTTGAATAATTTGTTTCAATTAAACGAATTAAAAAGATACGAAGATAAAAATGGAAAGTTTGAAGGCACCATCACAGGTGTTCTTGATTCAGGTCATTTAGTTATTGCAAAGAACGGAGTCCAGAATCAATACGAGTTAAAAGAGATTTCGTTTATCCTTTAAAATGTTCCATCAATTTATTTGACATGTAGTTAAATAAATTCGTTAATGGTTTTTCGACCATCATTTTTAAGAAAGCATTTACTTCTCCATCGAAAAGAATGTACCCTTCTGTAGTACCTTCAATTTGATCCAATTGGATTGTCAATTTAAATGGAAATGGAGATTTTTCACCTGATTTCAAAAATAATTTAGAATCACCTTCTGTTCCAGTTTGGATTAAAGAAATAGTAACGCCCCCCTGCACTTTAAAAGAACATTCTTCAACAGTAGATTTAAAATCGGAAATTTTGTCCTGCGGCAGTAAATGAAGAAGATTGTTTGAATCACTTAAAAATGTACAAATATCTTTTTGCGCGGCATTTACTTGAACTTTTTCACTTTGAATTATCATAGATATTTATTTTTTCCATTCTTGAGGATTAACCTTCCATTGACGAAGAGATTCTAACTCTTCTTCTGAAATTAAATTGCTCGAAAGGGCTTTATTTAGCATCACATCGTAATCGGTTAATGTTATATAAGGACATTCAGCATTAGCAAAATTCGAATGTGCCAATTCAAATCCATAAGTGAAAATTGCAATTAATCCACGTACATCTAATCCAGCTTCTCTTAATGCTTCAACTGCCTTTAAGCTACTTCCACCAGTTGAAATCAAATCTTCAATCACAACTACTTTTTGACCAGGCTCAAAATGACCTTCTATTTGATTTGTCATCCCGTGAGATTTAGCTTCACTTCTAACATAAATAAAAGGTATACCTAATTCCTGTGCAACCAATGCTCCTTGAGCAATTCCTCCCGTAGCTACTCCAGCAATAACGTCGGGCTTGCCAAAATGGTCTATAACGCATTCTGAATATCCTTGTCGAATATACGTTCGTATTTGTGGATACGATAATGTTACTCGATTATCACAATAAATCGGCGACTTAATACCTGATGCCCATGTAAACGGATCATTAGGTTTTAGTTTAATCGCTTTGATTTGTAACAGAAATTCTGCTACTTTTAGGGCTTTATCTTCGTTCAAAATCATGGCGCAAATGTACAAAGTTTTTATTGATCATCGTCCTGTTCTCTTTATATCGAAAGAAGAATTATCCACAAATTATAGAGTGATTTACTGGGATGATTCTAAATTAACCTTTAAAAAAATTGAAAAGCAGTTGGTTGACATTGATGTAGATAATCCATTACAGATTGTTTGTGAGGATGTTAAAGCAGCTTATAAGTCTTGTTTTAAAGATTTTAAAAAAATTACAGCAGGAGGTGGAATAGTAGAAAGTGAGCTTGGTTTTTTGTTGATTAAACGAAAAGGGATGTGGGATTTACCGAAGGGTAAAAAAGACAAAGGCGAAGCGTTTGAACAAACAGCAATTCGAGAAATAGAGGAAGAATGTGGAATTAACGGGCCAACAATAAATAAATTTATTTGCAAAACATTACATTCTTACAGTTATAAAAATAAACCTGTTTTAAAGAAGACGTATTGGTATCACATGAACTATTCTGGAAACGAGGAGCTTATTCCACAAAGAGAAGAGGGGATTACAAAAGTTGGTTGGAAATCATTTGAAAAAATGATGAGCATTCGTGGAAAGACGTTCGGCTCAATCAACGAGGTTTTGGATCATTTCAAAAAAATGCATGAATAAAAAAAGGAGTGAATTCGTTCACTCCTTTTTATGTTTTTGGTTAGGCTTTATTTATAGATAAAATTGTTTAATTCTCGTTTTGAACTACTAAAGTGAAATATTGAATTCACCATGTAGTAGTTTTGTTTGTCAATTGTATTTTTATACGCCATTTTCGCAAATGCTAATCGATCACTTTCAAAGCTAAATAGATTTCCAATTTCTACTACTTGATTGGCACGAACGTTCTGAAACAATACTGCTTGTCTTGCGATTGCCAATTTATCAGAAGAAAACGACTCATTTTTAATGGCATGAAGAACACTGTTTAGTTCTTGATTTGACATAATTCTAACTCCGTGGTGACTTCCATAATTTGGAGCACAGCATGAAACAGTATTAGGCGTATAGCATCCATTGTATGAATTTGAGTTATAATAAGTTTGATGATGACCATGGTTTCCGTTGTGCCCATGACACGAATTTTGTTGATGTGAATAACTCTGTGCATCTACAGGTTGAACCAAAAACAATACTGCGATAATTAGTAGTGACTTTTTCATAACTCAAAATTTAATTGGTTTCTAATAACCCACTAATTTCAAATCTTATGCCAAATACGTATATCTCTGTTTATCAGTTGATTTCTTTATTTGTAAGGCTTTTTGGAACCTTGTAAATGATTAATGAAATAACTAAAATTGCCATTAACGCAGGAAACCTATAGCGAACAATAGCGCCTAAAACAGGTGTTACCCATCCAATTAATAGAGACAAACTAACGATAAATAGAATGATTGAAATTATTAGTGCTTTTTCTGACTGTACTAGAGTTCTTCGTTTTAAGAATGCGAAAATTAATAGAAAATATGTTCCCCAAATTTCCATCATGGATTGGTAAATTAGTTTACCGCCTGGGTCAAATGGAAACGGTCGAAATAAACTATTTACGATTGCCTCAAAACTATTAATTGCTAGTTGTAATCCAGAATTATTAATCAAAGTAACATCAATTAATCCTTCTGATTTATAATTAATATACGCAATTGTGCGCCGAGTACCATCGGGGTACAATTTGACATTTTTTGGTTCTTTAAAACCACCATGATTGATAATAGTTACGTCCAATGTGTCTTTCAAAGCAATGAATTTTCCTTCATTTACTTGTGCCATCAATTCAGGAGTCAAATCACGTAACTCACTTTCAACTGTTTCAGAAATCATTAACTGATCAAATTGATCTGGAAGAATATAAAAGAAATTGTTTTCATTCTGCAAAAACACTCCTCCCTTACCGATATTATTAAAATCATATTGTTTCCTTGAAAGTAGTTGAATTACAAAGTCTCTTTTAGTTGAAAAGAGAGAAGAGAAAATAACAATTACACCGGTCAGAATTACGAGTGGACCAGCAATCTTGAATTTCGGAAGAAACTTATACAGTTGATAAAAACTGATTGCAGGTAAAAAGCACAGAAGTATGTATGGCTTGAATGCTAGAAGTAGAAACGCACCGATAATTAATAGTACTGATTTACTCCTTATTGATCCTTTGTAGAGAAGTCCACGCGTAAAATACCCAATTCCAAGAATCATAAACGGTTCTTTAAGAAGTCCAGAACCCCAGAAAAGTAAACTAGGAAGAATTAGGAACAACAAAAATATGTAAGCAGGGTTGAGAGCAGTTAACTGTTGTATGCCTTTCACGAGCTGAATAAGACCGATAGTAGAAAGAAAACAGATAATAATCATGTGTATCGAAGGCATTCCAAAACTAAAAAAGTGCAAAATGCTATGAACTCTTAATATGTTTCTGTTATCATTAATGATAGCTTGTTCTCCAGCTCCCCAATGATGTGTTTCGGATAGATATTGGTTTGCAAGGTTTAAATCATCAAAGCCAAAGATGAATCTCAAATAGTCAATTGGGGATTTAAAATAGACGTCATTAAGAATCTTACTTTCGAACATAAAATCACCAGCATCACCACTTAAATCGCCAATTCCATATATCTCAGAATAGATATAAATAAATACAAAACCAGCAATAACTTTTAATGAAAAGGCAATTGGTAAGCCCCAATTATTAATTCCATCAATACGCAAATTTTTCGCGTAACGAAAAACAAAAAAGAACAACAGAAAAATAAATAGCGTATACAAAAGCATCAAGCAATATCAAATTTTTTATAAAAATAGAAATAAAGAAGTATCTGTGCCACATTGTCTAAATTCCCCGACACTTTGTCACAAAAATTCTGATGGCATAATCATTGACAACTAGAGATATCAATAAAACTAAAAATTAAAAAAATGAAAACAGGTCAAATTAATGTTCAAACGGAAAACATATTTCCAATCATTAAGAAATTCTTGTATTCTGATCATGAGATTTTCTTACGCGAATTAGTGTCAAACGCTGTTGATGCATCTCAAAAATTAAAATTTTTCGCTTCAAACGGAGAATTTAAAGGTGAGTTGGGAGATTTGAAAGTCGAAGTGATTTTGAATAAGGAGGAAAAAACGTTAACTATTCGCGACAATGGAATCGGGATGACAGCTGATGAAATTGATAAATACATCAATCAAATTGCATTTTCCGGAGCGGAAGAGTTTTTACAACAATATAAAGGAAAAGAAGGGGCGGAACAAATTATTGGTCATTTTGGTCTTGGATTTTATTCGTCATTTATGGTTGCTGAAAAGGTTCAAATTAGAACACTTTCACGTCATGAAGGATCTCAAGCAGTGCAATGGGAAAGTAACGGTTCACCAGAATTTACGATTACAGAGATTGAAAAAGAAACTCGTGGTACAGATATCGTAATGTATATCAATGAAGAATCAGCAGAGTTTTTGGAAAAATCGCGAGTGCAAGGAATTTTAGATAAGTATTGTAAATTCTTACCGATTTTAGTTGAATTTGGTACAAAAACGGAATACATAGATGATCCTAAAGGCGAAAAAGATGAAAACGGCAAGGTGAAACGTGTTGCTGTTGAAGTTCCAAATTATGTGAACAATGTTGCGCCAGCATGGACGAAAGCACCGGTAGATTTAACTACAGATGATTATAATTCATTTTACCGTGAATTGTATCCAATGACGATGGAGTCTCCACTTTTCCATATTCATTTAAATGTTGATTATCCATTTAATTTAACCGGAATATTATATTTCCCACGAATTAAAGAAAATATTGAAATTCAACGAAATAAAATAAATTTATATTCTAATCAGGTATTTATTACAGATAGTGTAGAAGAAATCGTTCCTGAATTCTTGACATTGTTACACCTGTCTCTTATACACATCTCCGAGCCCACGAGACAGGCAGAAATCTCG
>OLID01000324.1_pt1 | contig 22993 bp, 15 predicted proteins | sample 1609361 | NCBI WGS metagenome assembly OLID01 (sample SAMN05416778, study PRJEB24817) | seawater metagenome | isolation source: Sea water | place: Canada:Atlantic | collected 2013-07
ATCTACACAGAGTAGATCGTCGGCAGCGTCAGATGTGTATAAGAGACAGGTCACCTACTCTTTATCCAATGCCCAAGTTGCGCTGCCAAGATGGACAACTGCTGTTCGGAAGAATGCCAAGAAATTAATGCCTTACCAGAAGAAGTTCAAAAGGAAATGCGCCGTGGAAAGGAAGTTAGCAATAAGATTTTTAAGAAAGGGAGATCTGAAAGGTTGAAATTTAAAAGTTAGAATCAACACCGACCGATTTTTAGTCTTCGAATTTTCCCAGTATTCTAAGATGAGAAAAGACAAATACCTTTCTTTTTTCAAAAATATGTTGTTTCTCTAATTTGCTATATTTACTTGTAAATTAGTGTGGTTGTTCACATTGACGAATCATGACTATTCATTAAACTACTTAAATTTAGCTATATGAAAATCTCTTTGTTATTCGTAGTACTGGCAATTATTGTCTCATCCTATGGTCACAAACAACATATGGCTTATCCTCATGTTTCTTCCACGTCAAATTCGGGTGAATTTGACCTAGAGGATACTACTTACTTCACTTTGGTGAAAGACTATATTAAACAAAATGGGGAAACGAGAGAAGAGAACGCCTCAAGTGCGCTAGGCAAGGAATTAATCATTAAATATTACTTTCTGAATATGGCAGAAATGGAGGTTTCCATTGACCATTCGGATAGAATCTACATGAATCTTGAAAAGGAGCACTATGGCAATATTCTAAAAGAGAATGGAAAAGTAAAACCTGAAATAGTATATGGCATTCCTGATACCAATCCAACTCTAACAAAACAAAAGGAAAACAAAGTGCTTTCAGTTTATCGTGAATTAATTGTGAGAGCACTTAGAAAGTAATGTACAAACTTCTTTATTTCGCACTTCCAATTGTTGTTTCACTTTCCAGCTGTTCGACGACACAACATGTAGTTGGTTCCAAAAGCGATTTTGGAGTTCAACTCGATACACTTCGACTTTTTGATGAAACACGTCAACGTGAAATTCCGATTGCCATCTATCAACCGATAAACGAACTAGAAAATCAAAAAGTAGTGATTTTCAGTCACGGCTACGGCGCCAACTACCAAAAGAATTATTTGGTTTATGAGTATGTAACTCGCTTTTTAGCTTCGAAAGGGTATTATGTCATCAGCGTTCAACATGAACTGCCAACAGATAGTTTACTACCGACTAGTGGCATTCCAAAAGTAGTGCGCTTACCCATGTGGGAAAGAGGAGTTGATAATATTTTCTTTGTGATTAGCGAATTGATAAAAACTAAACCAACACTTGATTTCCACGATATAACGCTTATAGGTCATTCGAATGGTGGAGATATTTCCCTCTTGTTTCCGCAATATTATCCAGATATCGTAGATAAAATCATTACCTTAGATCATTTACGTGTAACACTTCCAAAGAAATATAAATTAGGCGTTTATTCGCTTCGATCAAGTGATAAAACAGCCGATGAAGGGGTTTTGTTAACGGAAGACGAGCGAAACGAATACGGAATAATCATTGAGCAACTTAAAAACGTAAAGCATAATGATATGAATGACTTTGGAAAACGCAAATCAAAAAAATTAATACAGCAGTTTATATTTGAGTTTTTAAATTAAAGTCGATTTAACTCCATATGTAAACTCATTAATACAACTCATAAAGTCTCTAATAAATGGAGTCTATTTCTTTTTATTCTTGTGTATTATCTAATAACATAATTATGAAAAGATCATTACTTTTAATTTCTATGGGATTCTTTGCAATTCCTTCTTTTGGTCAAAACGTGACTATTCCAGATGCTAACTTCAAAGCATTCTTAGTTGGAAACGCATCCATTAATACGAATATGGATACTGAAATACAGGTTAGTGAGGCGACAGCCTACAACAATGTAATTTGGTGTGCTGGCCTGAATATCTCCGACATGACTGGAATTGAAGCGTTTACGGGAGTAACAGCTATTACATGTTCCAATAACCAATTGACTTTTTTAGACCTTAGTTCTTGCACATCTCTCACATCTATCGTGTGTTCTAACAATCTATTAACTTCCATTATTTGTAATAATGGATTAGAGCAGTTATTGTGCGATAATAATTTATTAAGCACACTCGATATTTCCAGTTATCCTAATATTAATTTTTTTGATTGTCAACAGAATAATACGTTGACTTCTTTAAATGTAGCCAACGGAAACAATTCTAATTTCACTTATTTTGTCGCGCACCAAAACCCTTCTTTGACCTGTATTGAAGTTGATAACGCATATTGGAGCGAAACGCATTGGTTCAATGTGGATGTACAAACAGAATTCAGCGTAGATTGCGGAAGCGGAATTGGGTGTACTGTTACCATTCCAGATATCAATTTTAAAGCATATTTAGTCGGAAACACAGCAATTAACACAAATGCGGATACTGAAATACAATGTACAGAGGCGCAGGCTTTTGCTGGTACAATTGATTGTCAAAATCTCAGCATTTCAGATTTAACAGGTATAGAGGCATTTACAAATCTTACTATATTATTCTGTGAAGATAACCTTCTAACTTCTTTGGATATTGGCAGCAATACCGCATTGACTAGATTATTTTGCGACAACAATGAACTCACTTCATTGAATACTTCTAATAATGTAGCATTGGAAGACTTGGGTTGTGATGATAATCAGATTACAATGCTAGATTTTAGTAATAATAGTTCACTGGCTTGGTTGAATTGTGAATACAATGATTTAACTAGCCTAGATCTTTCTGCTAATCCTGCAATTAGTTATTTAAACTGTAATCACAATGATATTAGTGCATTGAATATGACCAACAATACCAATTTGGGGTATTTATATTGTAACTACAACCTACTCACATCAGTGGATGTAACCAATTGTGCTAATTTAATAATATTCTCATGCATTAATAATGATCTGACATCTATAGATGTTAATAACAGCCCAATGCTGGAGCAACTAAATTGCCCAAGTAATCTGCTTGTGAGTCTTGATATTAGTAGCAATATAGCCTTAACTCTATTGATCTGCGAGAACAATCAACTTTCAAGTTTAAATGTAGCCAATGGAAATAACTCCAATATTGTGAACGGATTATTTAGCGCTCTAAATAATCCTAGCTTAACCTGCATTGAAGTGGATGACGCGGCGTATAGCACAACCAATTGGACAAATATAGATGTTCAGCATACATTCAGTGAAGATTGCTCAGGAACAACTTCCGTAACGAATCTTCCTGAAAACAACCAACAAATTACTGTTTATCCAAATCCAACAAGTAATATGATACGAATTCAAACAGATCAGGTAATTGAAACGATTAGTCTATTTGACATTCAAGGGAATTTGTTAAAAACAGAATCAGAGCTGAACTTCTCGGTATCAGAATTACCACAAGGGGTTTACCTACTTTCGATTAAAACGAACTATGGAATAACTCGAAAACGATTTATTAAAAACTAAGTACAGACATTCTTAGAAGAAAGGGAGTTGAATTTGATTCGACTCCCTTTTTTTTTGATAAAAAGCACTTCTACTTTCATAGTATTATATGTACTTGTATTTTAGACTAAAGTAAATTTAACTCCATTCATAAACCCGTTAGTACAACTCATAAAGTCTCTTTTAATTGTAGTCTGTTACTTTTTAACCTTGTGTCTAAATCTAATAACACAATTATGAAAAGATCATTACTTTTAATTTCTATGGGATTCTTTGCAATTCCTTCCATCGGTCAAAATGTAACTATTCCAGATGCCAACTTCAAAGCATATTTAGTTGGAAATACATCCATTAATACGAATATGGATACTGAGATACAGGTCAGTGAAGCAAACTCATTTTCGGGAGAAATTTCTTGTGGAAGCATGAATATTTCTGACTTAACAGGAATTGAAGAATTTAATTTGATTGAAGGCTTGTACTTTGACTTAAATCAAGTTACTAGTGTTGACTTAAGTAATTTAACAGTGCTTAATTTCCTAGATTGTTCTTCGAATGATTTGACAAGCTTGGACGTTAGTTCAAATACAGGTTTGATTCAATTATTCTGTGAAGGCAACAATTTAACGAGCGTTGATGTGAGTAGCATTCCAGGCCTAAATCACTTGCGCTGTGGAGCAAATCAATTGACTTCTATTAATGTTAGTAACAATCCAAGTCTAACTTTAATTAGTTGTTACAGCAATTCGCAATTGAATACTATTGACCTTTCAAGCTGCACGGCGTTAGGAACTTTTGATGCTTCGAGTTGCGGATTCTCAACATTAGACTTTTCTACTCATGGTTTTTTAACAGCCGTTTATTGTGATAATAATGGTATGTCTACCTTATCTTTTGGAAACAGTCCATTTTTAACAGAGATTTACTGTGAAGAAAATGCAATACAAACTTTGAATTTATCTGGTTTGACAGCTTTAGAGTACATATCTGCATTTGATAATGACTTAACAAGTATTGATTTATCTATGAATACCAATCTACAGGGAGTTTTCCTTTATAATAATGAGATAACATCTGTGAGCTTACCAACGACATCTACACTTGCAACTTTAAATCTTTCTGAAAACCTTATTACAGATTTAGATGTCAGTATGTGTACTGGTTTAGATAGATACATTTTCAATCAGAATAACCTAAGTTCATTGAACGTTGCAAATGGAAACAATGTGAACTCAATCTTATTCTTCGCACAGAACAATCCTAATCTTACCTGTATTAAGGTGGACGATGTTTCTTATTCTAACACCAATTGGACAATGATTGACTCTGGAGCATCTTTTGACACAAATTGTTCAGGACTAGGAATAACTGAAGAATCTAATTCCAATACGGTCTCGGTATTTCCAATTCCTACTTCCAACAATATTAATATAAGCTCTGGGAATCAGGTTAAATTAGTTCGCATTTTTGATTTACATGGTAAATTAATGAAAACTGAAACTAACTCCTCATTCTCAATAGCTGAGCTTTCTGAAGGAATTTACATTATTTCAGTTCTTACCGATCAGGGGATTCACCAACAGCGAATAATTAAAATTTAATTTTTTTCATGGTCACAAAAGGAAGTTGAGTTTAATGCAACTTCCTTTTATACAAATACGCCTTATATTTGTCGTGTGAAGCATATATCTCTTCTTCTTTTTTTATTTTGCTTACTTTCTGCCTACGGACAACAACTTACGTATTCACTTTTTGACGAGAATCAATTCAAAGGGTTAGATATTTATGATGTAATTCAAGACAATGAAAAGAATTACATCCTAGCAACAGATCAAGGTGTTTTATTTCATGATGGCTACTCCTATCAACAAATAAGCTGCAAAGAAATGAAAGGCGCCTCGGTTTTTGGATTTACCAAGGACAGCAAAGGAGTGATTTATTGCTTTAATTTACACCATCAGATATTTCGAATTGCTAAAGGAGAAATCTCCTTGTTTCACCAAATAAATGAAGACTTGAAACACCACAACATGTGGTTATCTACTGATTCCCAAGACAATTTATTAATTCAGTCATCTGGATTGATTTCAATTTCAAAGGATAGAACGAAAAATGTAGTTTTATCCAAAAAACTATTTACAGATGGAGCACCGATTAACTTCCACAATCTTGGTAATAATAAAACCATTTGTTCTTCTTCAAGCGGTGAAATCTTACAACAAGAAAATGGGCAGTTTACACATATCACTTCAAAAACTGTAAATGACAGCTTGATAGAAAATGGTCAATTAATTATTTACTGGTTAAAACTGAAGAACAAAACATATATCGTAGAGCCTAACAAGCATAAGGTATATGAGTTTAATGAAGACACTAAAGGTTTCAAGTACATTACAACATTGGCTAATATTCATGCGACCAATGGATTAAGGATATACCAAAGTAAAGATAAATTATGGGTTTCTGGAGGTTTTAATGGCGTATATTTATTTGATAGCAACTTTAAAGCGTTAAATAAAGGTGAACGACTTTATAGTGATTATTTCATTTCAGATGTTTTTGAGGACTATGAAGGCAATACCTTACTTTCTACTTTTGATAATGGAATACTTCTTATAAAAAGTGATAATGTCCTGCGTATTAAGGCAGAAGACGAAAAAATAACATGCCTTTCATCCGACAATAAAAATCTTTTATTTCTGGGTACCGACAGAGGTAAAATTTATTCATACAACAACAATGGGCTTCAATTATTATACGAAGAACAAGAACAAAAGGGAATAGAATACATTGGGTTTTGGGAAAACGCACAATTGCTTTTGTACTCGTATGGAAAAGGTGTTCAAATTTCTTCATGGAATAAAACTAAACTCAACCATATTGCCCAACACGGTGCGTCAATAAAACACAGTTTTTTTACATCTAAAACTTCAGGCTTACTTGCATTTAACGATGGTATTTCGATCATTCAAAATGAGAAAAATAAAATTGTAATTAAACCTATTAAAGAACTTACAAGTAGATCCTACAATGTAGTCGTTGCTCCACTTACGAAAACCATTTATACTGGTTTATCATCTGGACTAATGGAATTAAAAAAGGATAAGTCTTTAAAGCAATTTAAATACAAAGGACAAGCGATTTATCCAAATTCGCTTGTGGTGAATAAAACTGAAGTGTATATAGGAACACAAAACTATGGTGTTTTGGTTTTACATAAAGATAAAGTCATCAGGCAAATTCCATTTAAAGACCAAATACGGAAAATGGAAATCCATGGTTCATATTTGTACATCCTTTCAAATAGTAAATTGTATCGTTCAAAATTGGATTATATAAAATTTGAGACTCTAAATTATGCACAAGGATTGAATTGTGAGAGAGTTTCAGACTTCCATATATTAAATGACCACCTCTATCTAACCGATTCTAAGAACATTGAATACATTGCTTTACATAACTTAAATGTAAAATCAGAACCGCTTCCAATTTTGATTACTGGTATTTGTGTAAATGATAAAATAAATTTTGAACATCAATTAGCAAGTGAACAGCGCAAAATAGAATTCAACTTTTCAGTTTCTACTATTCGTTACCGAAATACTGTAAAATATCGATTTAAACTAAAGGGATATGACAAAAATTGGTCATTGAATAATTATGAAAATAATAAAGTAACATACAATGCTCTTCCTCCAGGAGATTATACATTTATGGTTCAATCTATCAATGGACAAGTCGAAAGTGAAATAATTCGACACTCTTTTTCTATCGATGCTCCGTTTTATCAGAAATGGTGGTTTTACGTATTAATCAGCGTGCTATCTTTTTCGACAATTGGCTTTATCTTTTTTTTACGCATAAAAAACATACGTGCTAAAAACAAAGAGCGTTTAGCGAAACAAAAAATTCAAACTGGACTGTTAGAATCTGAACTAAAAGCCTTACGTTCTCAGATGAATCCCCATTTTATTTTTAATGCCCTCAATTCAATTCAAGATCTAGTATTAAAGGAAGATACAGACGCTTCCTACGATTATATTGTACTTTTTGCAGAACTGGTTCGAAATACATTAAACTATTCTAATCAATCTTTCATTCCTATCGGAAAAGAAATTGAATTTTTAAATATATATCTACGCTTAGAGAAATTGCGCTTTAAAGATGATTTAGAATATACCATTCATATGGATGAATCCGTCGATATTAAAGTTCCTTCAATGCTTGTACAACCTTTTATTGAGAATGCTCTGTTACATGGTTTACTACATAAACAAGGACGTAAATCGATTTCCATACGTTTTATTTTAGACGATAAACTAACGTGTATAATTGAAGATAACGGCGTAGGAAGAACAAAATCTAAAGAAATACAAGAAAGGCAATCTCCTGGTCATGAATCATTTGCCTTAGAAGCAATAAACAAGCGCTTGGAAATATTAAAATCCCAAAATCATGCAGAAGTTGGATATACAATTGAAGATTTGTACGAAGACCACAAAGCGATTGGAACCCGTGTTATTTTGACAATGCCGTTTCATCGAATTTTTTAAACGTTTATAAAATGATTCGTACCAATCATTAAATCATTGAACTCAATTCCAAATTTTATGTCAGATTTGTATATGAACAATATAAAAGCAATAATCGTTGATGATGAATCTGCAGCCAGAGACGTACTTCACAATTTAATTCTACGTTCCAAATGTGCAATAGACATAATTGACCATTGTATTGATATAGAACAAGCCGTTTCTGCAATTAAATCAAAAAAACCTGACGTCGTATTTTTAGATATTCAAATGCCTAATTATGCTGGATACGAAATTGCTTCCTTTTTTGATTCGATTGATTTTGAAATCATTTTCGTCACTGCTTACGATCAATATGCAATTAAAGCTTTTGAGTTAAGTGCAATCGACTATTTAGTTAAACCCATTAACAGACTTCGCCTGCAAGAAGCACTTGATAAACTAACCGAACGTATAGAAAAAACAAAAGATGCGGAACGTTTTCATATCTTAATGGAATCGATGAAGGAAAAGAAATTAGGGAAAATCGTGATTTCTGAACTTGGACAGAAAAGAATTGTTTCCTTATCTGAAATTATTGCAATAGAAGCAAAAGGCGCTTATAGTTTAATTCATTTAAAAAAAGACGACAATTTATTAGTAAGCAAAAATTTAAAACATTTTGAGTCCATTTTACCAGAAGGTGATGTGTTTTTTCGTGCACACAAATCCTGGATTATCTCAGTTAAGGAAGTTGATTCATTTAATAAAAATCAAGGCGATATTGTTCTAACTAATGATGTTCAAGCTCGATTATCGCGAAATAGAATGACTGATTTTGAGAAAATAATGGAATAAAGGAACTTTTTTTCCCAATCATAAACCCAAAGATATATTTGGTAAACTCTCTTTTTATAACTTGTTCGAAGTAGTTAAATTCATGGTGAAATATAAAAATAACATTATGAAAAAAACATTACTTTTAATTTTAAGCGTAATTTCGATTACTACAAATGCTCAAAATCTCGTTTACCAGTATAATTTTGATGGTGATACGTTAGACTCTTCTGCAAATAACAATACGCTGGAATCTTTCGGTACAGGTAATCCATACGGATTCTCACAAGGTCAATCGGGAAATAATCTTGACTCATGTGTCTATTTTGAAAATGGTAAAGGTCTAAAAACTACCGTTCCATTTAACAATGTTGGATGGACAGGTACAGCTGTTGCTTTCTGGTTAAAGGCGGGAACTGACAATAATGGTTACATTATTCAAGCTGGAACAGGTTTTGGTGTTCAATTTCAAAGTTCAAATGTTTCTTGTTTTTTTGATGGAAGTTCAAGTGCAAGTTTGGTATCGACTACAAATAATTTAAACGATGGTAATTGGCACCATGTTGTTTGTCAAAACGATGGTGTTTCAACTGAGATTTATATCGATGGTGTTTTTAACACTTCACAGAATGAGGTGATGTACGATCAAGTAACTCCTACTCACTTTTATATGGGAATGACTTCTAATTTTACAGCGGATATCGCATCTTATATTGATGAATTGAGAATCTATGATTACTTATTAACTCAGAATCAAATAGAAAACTTAGGAAATCCAACAGCAAACATAATTGCAGACCAAAAACTAACCTCTGAACTTACAATTTCACCTAATCCTACGAATGAAAAAATTCACATCCAAACAACATCAAACATTTTGAGTGTTTCGCTTTATGATATGAATGCTTCGAAAATCTTATCGCAAACTGAATCTGAAGTAAATCTTCAAGCATTTAAAACCGGAACATACCTAGTCGAGATAAAAACAGATAAGGGAACGATAATGAAGAAAGTAATAAAAAATTAAGAACCAGCCACTTGTAATTTACAGTTTTTAATTAGTTGAAGGGGGCATCTGCTCCCTTTTTTGAAATTGATTAGAACGATTTTACGCTTAAAAACTGTTCAAGTTTTTAACTTTAGACCAAATAATATTTAAACGAAACTGATGGAAAACATCACTGAAAACGAAAAAAGAACGCTAGGTCAAAAACTACTTGAATTCCAAAAATCAGGACTGATTTCTTATGGGAATTACTTAACCGATCAGTTAGTACAAACTTCAGCAACTAAGAAAGCGTACAAGAAGTACATCGAGGATCAACTTGAAATGAATAAAAGAAAAATCAATGATATTGAAGAAAAGTTGAAGCGTTAGAATACCCTACTCGCCTATTTAAATGCTACTTATTTTACTATCATTTTGGTTATGGATTCATTTCCTTTTGTAAATGTTAAACTGTAAACTCCTTTTGAAAGCATTGACGTATCTATGAGTTCTGTTGATTCTGCAACTACTGATTGATAAAGGACTCTACCACTCATATCTTTCATCTCCATTAATGCTCCGATTTCATTGATACTCATTTCAACTGTAAAATCACCATCAATTGGATTTGGATAAATCTTAAAATCCTCCATAAATGCAGTCGAAACACCTACATTCTCTAAGGGTTTTAGTACAATAATAGTATGTGTATTTGGATTCGTATTTGACCAAGACGAACCATTAGTTGCAAGATAAATTTCCTTATTTGGGCCAACGCAAATGTCTCTCAGTCTTCCAAATTGATTGATAAGATAATGATCTTCATTAATAACATTTAACCCATCAGCACTTAGTTTCATTGCAATTATTCGTTTGTCCTTAAGCACGGACATTAAAACTCGACCGTCAAATTCCGGGAAAAGTGAATTATTATAATAAATCATATCAGAAGGAGCAATGGTTGGTGTCCATACTAGTATCGGTTCCTTTACATTATTTGAAGTGCAAAAAGTTTGCTCTCCTCCAGGGTCGCAAAACCCTTCGACATTGGGCCAACCATAATTTCTGCCTATTTCCAATATCTGAAACTCGTCATCTGTAGAGGCTCCATGTTCTGATAAATATACATTTCCGTTTGGATGCTGTAAAATTCCCTGTACATTTCTATGACCAAAAGAATACACTGGATTCCCTGGAAATGGATTATCTAATGGAATCGAACCATCCATATTGACGCGTAAAATTTTTCCATTCAATTCGTTTATGTCTTGCGGTAATGATGGATTCTGAGCATCGCCCGTGGAAAATAAAATTGTATTATCGCTTAAAATAGAAATCCTGGAACCATTGTGCGTAGTATTTCCCACAATATTATCTATTAAAATTACTTCATTAACTAGATTGCTTCCATTGTATGTGTATTTTACTACTTTTTCGTTAATATTGGAGAATGTTCCATAGGTATATGCAATAAACACTTCAGGAGTACTTGCAAAATTTGGATGTAATGCCATTCCTAATAAACCTGATTCTGAATTTTGATAAACCGAACTAACTATGTCGAGAACAACTGTTTTCGTCTTTAAAACTGGATCTATTCTGCTGATAATACCTTTTCTTTCAGTGGTCCAAATAAATCCATCTGGTCCATAGATAATTTCCCATGGAATATCCAAACCAGTATAAACTGTGTCAACCTCAACTGTTGTTGATCCGACTGTGATATTCCCTTGTGAATGAGAATTAAATACGAAAAAGCATAAAAAGAAAACGATAATTTTTTTCATGAACTATGTATTAGGTAGATTATTTAAATATACAACAATTAAGTCATCAACCTAGCAAGATTCCCGACCAAACTTGAAGATTTATCTTGCGAGCTCTTCCCCTAATTGGTCGTAATCGATTCCATCAAAATTCCCGGAAGACATCATCAGTAACGCTGAATTATTCCACTTTCTGGAATGTATAAATTCTAGAATTTCGGATGTTTCATTCATAACAATCACGTTTCCTCCAAAGCCTTCGGCAACAAGCTCTTTCGATATCGGCTCTAATTTCTTATGTTTTACAACTTCAGGGCTAAAATAAACAACAGCGATATCCGCAACCTTCATGGCATCCTTATAGTGTGGTAAAAATTCCTTTTTTAATGAAGAAAACGTATGTAATTCCATACAAGCTACCACTGTTCGATCTTGATATTGCTCTTTCACGGCCTTTGTAGTTGCCTTCAACTTAGAAGGAGAATGAGCAAAGTCTTTAAACATTACGAAATCATCTTTTTCAATAACCTTTTGCAATCGTTTTCCTGCACCCGTGAAAGTTGCCATTTCAGTCAAGAATCTTTCTGGAGCAATACCTATCGCTTTACCTAATTCCATTGCGCCCATCAAATTTTGAAGGTTATGCCCTCCAAAAATTGATAACGGATATTCATTCCCTTCAAATTTCAAAAGCGTACCATTGGCAACAACCTCATAATCTGGCGTTTGGTACTCTATCGTATTGAGTTCTGAAGCGTACTTCACTCCCAAACGATTTACTTCTTGATCTTCGGCATTATACACTAATGTTCCATTTGGTTCGATTAAAGAGCAGAAAATATCGAATTGATCAACGTAATTTTCAAATGTTGGAAAGACATTAATATGATCCCAAGCAATTCCACTAATAATTGCTACATTGGGTCTATACAAATGAAACTTCGGTCTGCGGTCGATTGGAGAACTCAGGTATTCATCTCCTTCCAAAATCATAATTTCCGCTTCCTCGGTGATTTTAACCATACAATCGTACCCTTCCAATTGAGCGCCAACCATGTAATCCACGTTTATTCCAACTTCATTTATTACATGTAAAATCATGGACGTTATTGTTGTTTTTCCATGAGAGCCACCAATTACTACGCGTGTTTTATCTTTACTTTGTTCGTACAAATATTCGGGATACGAATAAATCGGAATATTTAACTCCTTCGCTTTTAATAATTCTGGGTTATCCTCTCTAGCATGCATTCCCAAAATTACAGCGTCAAGATCTTTAGATATTAACTGAGTATTCCATCCAATGGATTCAGGTAAAATGCCTTGTTTCGCTAATCTGCCTTTCGAAGGTTCAAAAATTTCATCATCCGAACCGGTAACTATCATTCCTTTGCGACTTAAAGCAATCGCCAAATTGTGCATTGCACTTCCTCCAATCGCTATAAAATGAACGCGCTGATTACTTTTTTCCATTAACTAAAACTTTACCTTCCAAAATGATTGGAACTATTAAAAACAATGTGCAGGTATCTGTAATAACATTAAAAATCGAAAGATTGTTTTCCGACACCATCACCGTTGGCAGCATAATTGCTATTAATCCGACATAATACAACCAATCGTACCATCGCTGTTCTTTAAAAATTGATCTCTTAAAAATTTGAATTAAAATATAAACCAGAGTTACAATCATTACATACATTGGAATCTCCTTTAATGCTTCCAAAGCCGAGTTCTGCCAGTAGTAATTTATTACAATTCCTGCGCAAATTAACATCCCGATGAGCATTGATGCTCTTAAAACCTTACTCTCCTTCATAAAAATTATTTGTATAAAATTACAAGAAGTCGAGACTGAAGATTTCTATTATTGGATTAGTTACTCACATTCCGTTGCGAATAACCCTAATGATTTAAGTATTTTGAAAAATTTGAAGACATTTTTCGAAGAATTTTGCCCGATTCATCTGTGTACAACAAATAGACTTCTAATCCTAAATCCGAATTTTCCTGAACAAATTGAAGCGATTTTTCAACTCCCAACACCATAAAAACCGTTGCATACCCATCTGCTGTTGCGGCATCATCTGCAATAACTGTTGCACTTAATAAGGAATGCTGTACTGGAAAACCTGTTTTTGGATTCAACGTATGTGCATACTTTTTGCCATCAACCTCATAAAATTTTCTGTAATTCCCACTAGTAGCAACCGCCTTTTCAGTTAAAAAAAGAACATTTTCCAATTCTCTATTTGTTAGGTTCTCTTTTGGCACATCAACCCCTATTCGCCAAACACTACCTTCTCTATTATGTCCTCGTACGATTAATTCTCCACCAATTTCAACATAATAGTTTTTATATCCTTTTTTAGCCAAAAACTCATCTATTACATCAACGGAAAGACCTTGGGCAATTGCATTAAAGTCGATTTTAAAATTGGGATGTTTTTTGGCAAGTTCAATCGTTTTTTTGTCGAAAACAACATCGTGCAACAATCCTGGTTCAAATGAAACAAATGCAATTAATGAATCAACTTCATGCTGCGATAATGGCGACTCCATATTCGTCATAAATCCCCAACCTTTGACCAATGGAAAAACAGAAGGATCAAATGCACCTTTTGATTTCGAATAAATAGTTTGAGAAAGTTGATAGCAACGTTTAAAAAAACCACTTTCGTCTTCAACTCTTGAAGTGCCGATTCCAAAATTGAGTTTCGAAATCACAGAATTTGGAACATACGTAGACAATGAATTATCAAACTTCGAAAAAATTGAATCTATTTCCTGTTTTGTGACAGAAACATTCTCATCAACAATTATGATGGAATAAGTTGTACCCTGGGTTTCTCCCTTGATTTCATAAGAAGAAAAGTCCTCAGTCGCTTCTATACAAGACGATAAAATCGTACTAATAATTACGCTTAAGGCTAGGATCTTGCGTTTCGCTTGACCAAACATGTGATAAACTTGGTGTACCATTTTTACTATACGTAATTCCATTCAATGTTTGCGTTCTTATATAAACATCTGCATGACCGTCAATAACAACTATTCTACGCGTGATTATCGCTTTCATTAATCCATCTTTATCATTTTGTGTAAATGACTCTTCAGTAACACCTTCAGGATATTCTTCACCAAGTGAATTTGCGACTTTAGACCTTTGTTTTGGCTCATTTGTCACTTTACTTAATTCACCTGCTGCATCATGATGTTTTTCTTGTTGTCCAATATTGTCAGCAGCATTTTTCGCTTGTAACGTTTTATTTACATCCACTAACTTGTTAATGTTGTCCTCACGTTTTTCAATCTCACGTGCTGTATTGTTACCTACATTAGCGTAAGAATTATGAATTGTCTTATTCGCGTCTTGACGTTGTTCAAGGTCACCTTTATGCACTGATTGATCTTTGACCTGTACCTTTTTATCAATCATTTTCATGTACTCTACTTTTTCCCCATGTGCTTCTCGGGCTAAATCGTCGATTCCATTGTTGTAATTGATCTCCTTGTTGATTACTCCTTTGTTTGAAATGTACTTCTCTAATTCATTGTTGTAGTCATTCACGGTAGCATCCGAAAGTTCTTTGCTACTTTTCTTTAAAACCTCCGTATTATTTTCACGCAATTTATTTCCTTCAACCGTATTTTCTCCAACTTGAATATGCACGGTGTTTAAGGTTTGATCAGAATCAATGTTCCCTTTATACGCAGCTCTATTTTTCTCGGTAACAGAATTGGCTTGAAGAACATTGTAGTTATTCATCACATCCGTATTCTCTTGATAAACGCTTTCTTTCTCTCCGTAGACCAAAGCAGATTGATTCACGATCGTGTTTAACATGACTTGATCCGTTTGATTTTCAGAACTCTCAATATTAACATTAGATCTATCTTTATTTTCAAGCGCTAACTGTGATAAGCGAAGTGCGTCTACAATTGCTTGGCGATTTAAATCAGATTCACCAGCTTCTACACCAATTTTTTGATAAACCATGTATATTTCATTCGTATTATCATAATTATCCTTCGTTTTAGCTAAAGTCATTTCAGATTCGCTGTCATGAATTTTATTATGTTGAGTTTGAATCTTTGTCTTTTTAATTAATTTTCTTTCGGCTTCGGCTTTTGCCAATAGAGCATCTCCGTCCATTATAGAATTGTCAAATGGATCACCTAAATCTTCCAATTTACCAGATTCCACAACTACGGGATTCAATAAACTTTCAATTTCAGCTAGTTTTTTTCGAGGATAAGCATCTTCATTTCTCACATTTTTAGCACGGAGAAAATACTCCTTTGACTTTTCATAATCACCAAGCATAAAGTACTTATCACCAGCATCAATAATCTTTTGATATTCAGCCTGTCTTTCTCTATTGCTTTTTTCCCATTCCAATCGATCACACTCTTTTATTTGAGTCTGCACATAAGAATTATTAATTAATGCCTGCGCATCATAATACAAGGTTTTAGCATTTAAATAGTCTTCTGCAGTAAATTTTGCGTCTGCTTTTTTAAGTATCGCATTAAATTCATTCGTCAGTTCAACATTTTCAGCTTTTGCATTTGCAATATCATCTAGAATTTGCTGAACTTCTTTAATCTTATTCATTGCGGCAACATCATTCTCCTTAACAGAAAGTGCATTTTGATAATGAGACAATGCCGTCAAATACTCTTTTTTAGAAAACTCAGAGTTACCTTTGGTCATGTAATCTTTATACAGTTGATCTTTTTGATTATTCGAAGCTGATTCAGAAATTAGTCTATCCATTTCTGCTATTTTTTCCACAGGTAACGTTTCAGTTGGTTTTTTTGAAAGCGCACTTGTATAGGCTGTTTTTGCATCTTGATACGATTTAGTCGCTGCCAAATCATTTCCTTTTTTCATAAAGGCATCGTATTCAGCATCGATTTTCTTTAGATTCGCAATCGTATTCAATAATTCTTGAGGTCGAGGATCCGAAGGCTTCAAGCCCATTGCTCTATTTAATAACTCAATCGCTTTTACATATTCCTTCGTTTCAATTTTTCCTTGTGCTACAGTTAAAATTTTCTCATATTGTTCATCTCCATCTGTTTCAGATTCCTTCGCTAAACGAGCTGCTTCTGCAGCCTTATCTACTGGCTCTCTTTCTTCTGGCTTTATATTTAGTGCATTATTAAATTCCTTAATCGCATCCAAATATTTTTTCTGAGCCATTAAGTCATCACCCTTTTTCATTGTTGCTTGATATTTTTCATCAATAACTTTTTGGGCGTTGGAATCACTAATCAACGATTCAAGTTCTGTAATTTTTTCTTTTGGAAAGGATTCAGTAGGTTTTAGAGCGGATGCTTCTTTATATAATTTTATAGCGCCTGAATAATCAGAAGAACTTTCTTTGTTTCCAGCATCTGCCAACAATTTAGAGTACTTCTCATCCAAATTCTTCTTGTCATTTTGCGCAGCCATCAGTGCTTTTATTTCACTGACTTTCGCTGTTACATCTCCATCACTCTTAATACTAAGTGCTTGTTCCAATTTTGAAATCGCATTTTCATAATCTTTATTTGCAGCCAAAGCATAACCTTCTGATTTCAATTTTTCAAAATTCGCTTCTTTTTCCGCATTGCTTTGAAGAGCAGACAACTTTGCGTTTATTGCCTCAATTTGTGTTTTAGCGGTTGCATTCGTAGATTCGATTGCGATTACTTCTTGATATTTGCCCAAGGCATTCTCCAATTTGTTTTGATCAAAAAGTGATTTCCCTTCAGCTAAAAGACCTTTGATTTTTGCTTCTACTCCAATCTTATTATCAATTTCCGCAATTTTCTGAACTGGGTACATTTCAGAAGGAATTATAGTTAAAGCTTCTTGGTATTTCACTTTTGCTTCTGCCCATTTACTTTGTTCAAATAAATTATCGGCGGAAGCAACTGTTGCTCTATACTTTTCAGCTTTTTGAGTATCAGCAGCCTTTTCAGCTATTAATTTATCAATCGAAGCAATTTTATCTTTTGGATAAGCTTGGGTTCCATCAATTGCAATTGCTTCATTATATTTTGCCTTTGCTTCTGCCAGGTTTTCTGAATCGAACAATTGATCACCAGCTTTAATTGCAGAATTATATTTCGCTTTACGTTCAGCCTCAGCAGCTGCATTTCCTAATAAATTATCAATTTCTGCAATTTTAGTATTCGGATATGCTTGAGTTGCGTCAATGCCAATTGCTTCTTGATACTTCGACTTAGCATCTTCCCATTTCTTTTTAGAAAACAAGTCATCGGCAGTTACAATTAATTTGTCATAATTGGCTTTTTTATCCGCCTCAGCCTTTGCATCTGCTTGAATTTTTTCAATTTCAGCTATTTTTTGAGCAGGCAAAGGTTGAGTAGCATCAATAGAAATCGCCTCTTTGTACTTCGCTTTCGCTTTTTCCCAATCCGATTCTGCAAACAATTTATTTGCGGCAGTTACAATGTCTTCGTACTTCTTTTTCAATTTAGCCTCTTCAGCAGCACTTGCAACCAACGCGTCTATTTCAGAAATTCTACCTGTTGGATAAGATTGTGTATTGTCAATCGTTAGCGCTTCTCTGTATTTTGCTTTTGCTTCATCCCACTTTGCGGCATTAAACAAGTCATCTGCAGCAGCTACAGCCGCGTCGTAATTTGCTTTTTTCTGGTCCTTAGCAGCTGCTTCAGCCTTTAATTTTTCAATTTCAGTGATTTTTTGAGCAGGATATGCTTGGGTATTATCTATTGCTTGAGCTTCCTTAAATTTTGCTATTGAAGCTTCCCAATCAGATGCTTTAAACAATTCATCTCCAGATTTTATTGCTTCATCATACTTTGCCTTCTTTTCATTCGCCGAGGCAATATCAGCCATTATTTTTTTAATCGCATCTATTTTACCAACGACTTCTGGAGTCGATTTAATTTGGATTGCCTGCTCGTATTTGGAAATTGCATCTTCGTATTTTTTCGCTGTGTTTGCAGCATCTCCTTCTTTTACCAGCTTATTGTAATTCTCTTCTTGAAGAGCCAAGTTTTTTGCCTCTTCTAGCTTCTGATCAATAATAGCCAACTTTTGTTTTGCTTCTTCATTTTCCGAATCCAAAGACAGAACTTGATTGTATTTCGCTTTTGCGTCGTCCCATTTAGAACCAACCATCAAAGCTCCTCCCTCAGCAAGCAACTTTTTTATTTGTTCCTCTTTGGCCTTTGCATCTTGCAGCTCCTTCAATTTTGCATCGATAAGTGTAATTCGCCCTTTTGCGTATGTTGAAGAAGCCTCAATTGCCAATGCTTCTTGATATTTCACTTTAGCCTCTGCAAACTTCTCTTCATTAAACAAGGCATCACCAGCAGCGATGGCATCATCGTATTTCTTTTTTACTGCTTCTTTTTCTGCCTGCTCAGCTAGTTTTCCATCTAATTCAGCCAATTTATCTTTTGGATATTGTTCTGATGGTTTTAATTTAGAAGCTTCAATGTATTTATCTCGGGCTGCACGAACACTATTTTGTTTTAAGAATCCATCAGCAGATTTTATCGCAGCATCGTATTTAGCCTGATTTTCTGCTTCTTTCTTTTTGTCTTCAATTTGTTTCGTTAATGCAGCAATTTGATCTTTAGGATATTGCGCGTCTTTTTCCGCTACAGCAGCTTGGTACTTCACAACTGCTTCTTCCAATTTACCTTGTCCTTTTAAATTATCAGCAGCAGCAATAAGATTATTGTATTTCTCATCCTTTTGAGCTTCAGCTAAAGCTTTTGCCTTATTGGCTTGAATTAATGCGTCAAGTTCTACAACTCTATCTGCAGGATATTTTTCAGCTGGCTTATATTTTAGCGCTTCCTCATATTTAGCCAAAGCACCTTCATATGTTTTTGAATTATACAATTCATCAGCCTTAGCTATTGCTGCTTGGTACTTTATTTCAGCTTCAGCTTTGTCTTTATCCGCTTTTTCTAATAAATCTAAAATCTTTTTACTCACTTTAGCACTTTCGACTTTATCTAATCTCACGGCTGCCCCATTTGCATTCCAATCAAACGTTGCAACGGACTCAGAATTAAGAAACGAAAAATCGGCATTGTCACGTGTACTGAAAATGCTCATACTTAAATCCTCCAAAGGTCTAAAAGTCGTTCCTGCTGGAATATCTTCTTCATTTAAACTTGAAAGATTAAATTGAACAAATTTGGAGACGAATCCAGGCTTGCTAAAAACCACTTTAAACGGAGATCTATAATTTACCGCGCTCTCTATTGAGTACTTTCCATTTGACGCAGTCGTAGCAGATGAAACAGTACTTCCGTTCTGCACAATAGAAACGGTAACACCGCCTTCACGTTTATTAACATCGAGGTTATCTACTTGTCCTTTAAACTCAAAAACAAGATTCTGCGACCACGTAATCGACGCGGCAAACACTAGTAAAATAAGGACAATATATCTCATATCGTATGATTTAAACGAAATCCTGTACAACTGGTTACGGAATTGGTTTAAATTTGGGCTAATTAATTTATACAAATATGGTTAAAATAGTTCACAATTGTAAGTAAAATAAGCATGATACCTAACGAAAAAATAAGTTACTGGGAACAAAAAACATTTTTCTACGATATTGATTATATCGTAATAGGAGCTGGTATTGTTGGCTATAGCACTGCTCTGCAGTTAAAATGTCAATTTCCCGATTCAAAAATAGTAATTCTTGAGCGAGGAAACCTGCCTTCAGGTGCAAGTTCTAAAAATGCTGGGTTTGCTTGTTTTGGAAGCGCAACTGAATTGTTTTCCGATCTGCAGGCTGGAAGTGAATTAGAAGTATGGGGAACTGTAAAAAAACGTTGGGAAGGATTGCAAAATTTAAGATCATTGATTGGTGACAAAAATTTAAAGTTCGAAATAAACGGATCTTGGGATTTAATTACAGATAAAGAAATTGATGTATTTAATTCTACTGTTGAACAGCTGCCCTATTTCAATCAAAAGTTAAAAGAAATAACTGGAGAAGAAAATGTTTATTCAATTGATAAACGTGTAAATGGTAAGTTTGGGTTTGATTCGATTGAAACGAGTATATACAACCGACTAGAAGGACAAATTGACACTTCCGAAATGAATACGGCATTTTATAAAAAGGTAATCAACGCAGGTATTCATATTTTATTCGGTACTGAAGCGACACAAATAAATTCTACTCATTCAACTGCAACCGTAACGACTGGATTCGGAGATTTAACGGCGAAAGCTGTGGCAATATGTACAAATGGATTTGCCGCACAGTTTGTTCAAAACGAAGAAATTTTGCCGGCGCGGGCACAAGTTATAATTACAAAACCAATAAAAAATCTTCACATAAAAGGTACATTCCATTACGATGCTGGTTATTACTATTTTAGAAATATTGATAATCGAATTTTATTTGGTGGCGGGCGAAATATTGATTTGAAAGGAGAAACTACTACCGACATTAGAACGACCAGTGAGATTACCGAACAATTAGAAAAGATTTTAAAAAACGTAATTCTTCCAAATACTGAATTTGAAATCGACCATAAATGGGCAGGAATTATGGGGGTTGGCACTTCAAAAAAACCTATAATTAAAAAATACAATAGCTCCATTTATTGTGGAGTTCGCTTGGGTGGAATGGGAGTTGCAATAGGTTCATTGATTGGAAAGGAGCTAGCCCAGTTAATAATTGATGATAACAATTCGCATTAATTTCCTATTAATACTAAATTTGAAAAAAAATACAATTGATGAAAAAACTTACGCTTAACGATGAACATATAGCAATGGGTGGGAAAATGGTTCCCTTCACTGGATTTGAAATGCCTGTGCAATTTGAAGGTGTCAACGCCGAACACGAAACTGTACGAAATGCAGTTGGTGTTTTTGACGTATCGCACATGGGAGAATTTTTATTAACTGGACCAAAAGCAATCGACCTAATTCAGAAGGTTTCAACGAATGATGCTTCAACCCTAACAATCGGACGTGCACAGTATTCTTGTATGCCAAATGGAAATGGAGGAATAATCGATGATTTAATTATATACAAAATTAAAGAAGAACAATATTTATTGGTTGTAAATGCTTCAAACATAGAAAAAGATTGGAATTGGATTTCTTCTCATAACTCTATGGGTGTTGAAATGAAAAATTTATCTGACGAATATTCACTTCTTGCTATCCAAGGACCTAAAGCAGTTGAGGCGATGCAATCTTTATCTAGTATTGATTTAGCTGCAATTAAGTACTATCATTTTGAAGTTGCAGATTTTGCAGGAATTGAACATACGATTATTTCTGCAACCGGTTATACAGGTTCGGGGGGATTTGAAATTTATTGCAAAAACAGCGAAGTAAAACAAGTATATGCCAAAGTTTTAGAAGCAGGCGCTTCATTCGGCATTAAACCAATTGGTTTGGCAGCACGAGATACACTTCGATTGGAAATGGGTTTTTGTCTTTATGGAAATGATATCGATGATTCAACATCGCCATTAGAAGCCGGTTTAGGATGGGTGACAAAATTCGCAAAAGAAGATTTTATTGACAAAGATTTCTTAGCTAAGCAAAAAGAAGAAGGAGTTAAACGAAAATTAATCGCCTTTGAAATGATTGACAGGGGAATTCCACGTCATGATTATGAAATTCATGATGCATCTGGGAATAAAATTGGTCATGTAACTTCTGGAACAATGTCACCAAGCATGAAAATTGCAATTGGTCTAGGGTATGTGACAACTGAGAATTCAGCAATGGATTCCGAAATCTTTATAAGTATCCGTGACAAAGGGGTAAAAGCTAAAATTGTTAAACTTCCTTTTTACAAGAAATAAAGAATTGAATACACTATAAATTAAGCCGTTTGTCAGTTGATGGACGGCTTTTTTATTTCTCCATTAAAATATACCAATCCCAATCGGCTGGATCTCCAGCACCATCGCTCGGACGATAAAGAAATAAGGACATTTTAGTTGTCGAAGTTGATCGAACGAAACCTACAATTTCGAGATCCTTAATTCCGTCCCAAATCGAATCGTAGTAAATCTGTTGAGGCGCTAAATCATAATGTACAACCTTAAACTCCGTGCTATCGACATTTCCCAATGGAGAAGCTAACAAAGGAAAATCCAAAGGATCTGCCAGAGTTGCTGGAAAAGACCTACTTCCTAATCCCATCCAAACCAAAGATCCATTAAAGACTAATTGTGAAGGATTAACAGTATTGTAATAAATGGAAAGGCTTCCAATATCAGAAGGTGCAACATGATTTACAATTAAAGGTAAAGTATCCGACAAATTTGTATAAGGTGGCAATTCTACTAATTGACCTCCTTCAAAGTCGTGGGTGAGATAATCAACCTTTAATCTGTCTCTTATACACATCTCCGAGCCCACGAGACAGGCAGAAATCTC
>OLID01000326.1_pt1 | contig 22884 bp, 20 predicted proteins | sample 1609361 | NCBI WGS metagenome assembly OLID01 (sample SAMN05416778, study PRJEB24817) | seawater metagenome | isolation source: Sea water | place: Canada:Atlantic | collected 2013-07
TCTACACAGAGTAGATCGTCGGCAGCGTCAGATGTGTATAAGAGACAGGATATCTCCTGATTCGAATTGAGTTAAATGCTGTTCTCTCAATTCATTTCTAAGTTTATTGATATCTTTTTCGCATTCTTTGGCTTTCTCCAAAGAGATTTTACCATATTCTGAGCGCAAATTATCATTCATTACATCAAATGCTCTTTCGGTCGCATCTAACATTTTGTTAATTCCTTTTCGCTGTTCTGGAGTAAAGTATTGTTTGTCATGATCTTTCTTTTCTAATGCTTTACTCATTTGGTAGAAAATATCACCAATACGTTCAAGATCAGTAGAAATGTTCAACATTCCTCTCATTTGTCTTGAAGCCTCCTCACTCATTTCAAGTCTTGAAGTTTTGCCAAGATAATCTCCAACTTCTACTTCCACACGGTCAGTAATTTCTTCGTATTTGGCAATTTTCTTGAGCATTTTTGATTTTACCTTTTTTTCTGAGGAGTTAATGTAATTCCTCACAAAACCATTCATTTTAGCTGTTATTTTCCCGAATTTGGCAACTTCCTTCGTTGCTTCGAGAATACATAACTCCGCTGTAGAACCAAGTGGACCACCGATGTAATCAAGTTTAAACTCTTCATCTGATTCACCTTTCGATTTAACTGTTCGTTCAGCTAATCGAACTAACTGAGGAACGAAACCGATTAACACTATTACGTTTGCCGTGTTGAATAGAGTATGGAAAAGAGCAATTCCAGAACCTGCCATGACAATATCATTTGGATCAAAATTATCACCACCTACAATATATCCGATCAATTTAATGAAAAACGGAAATACAAGTAACATCCAGGTTACACCAATAATATTGAACATTGAATGTATACGCGCTGATCGTTTTGCGTGAACATTCGCTATCAGAGAGGCAATTTCCGCAGTAACGGTTGTCCCAATGTTTTCACCTAAAACCATGGCGCAAGCAACCTCAAAAGGAATCGTTCCAGCAGCAACCATTGCCAATGTTAAAGCCATTGCTGCCGAAGAAGACTGAATGATGATTGTAACCAGTGCTCCTAACATTACAAACATAACAGGTCCATACCATGCATGTTGAAAATCTATAAAAAATTGAACAATTGAAGAACTTGCATCTAACATTGGAACTGCATCTTTTAATTCATCTAGTCCAATAAATAAAATACAGAAACCAAAAATGGCACTTGCCCATGCTTTTGATTTACCTTTTTGAATAAATAATAAAGGTGTAGCTAGTGCAATAATCATAAAAGCATAACTAGAAATGCTGACCTTGAATCCAAGTAAAAGTACAATCCAAGCAGTAATTGTTGTTCCAATATTCGCCCCCATCATAACTCCGGCAGATTGACGAAGAGTCATTAAGCCAGCATTTACAAAACTCACTGTCATAACTGTCGTTACAGATGAAGATTGTACTATAGATGTGATTCCAAATCCAGTCAAGACACCTTTGAAACGATTAGATGTAATAGATCCAAGCATGGATCTCAACCGCGCTCCTGCCGCTTGTTGAAGTCCTTCACTCATGATTTTCATTCCGTAAATAAAGAAACCTAGTGACCCTATTAGAATTAACAATTTTGCAATTCCCCAGCCTCTTTCTGCTTTACATTTGGCCTCTTCAGACCAAATCATCTTGTCTTTATTTTTTTTGTTTTCTTTTAGTGAGCCTTCAGTTGTAAAACCAACTTTAAACAAGTAATTTTCATTACCTGTTAGATCTTCAACTTTATAAGAAATTTCATCTAAATCAATAGGTTCTGTGAATTTCCAGTCGCTACCCGCGAGCCCTTCTTTATGTCTTTCTTTACCTAATTTTGAATTGTAAGTGATAATTAACTTTGCATTACGAGCTTTTAAATTAGCGTATAACTCATGATCCAAACTCCAGACAATTTTAGCACTTTCTTCACCTTCCTTTGCGACTACGTTCTGAATCATTTCAGGGCTGTATTCAAAGTCATTTTCATTAATAGCTGTGCTATCATTTTTCGCGAAAAGCAATGAGCTAAAAACGAATTGGGCAACCAGAAATACGGTTATTTTTTTCATCATGAGAATCTAATTGTTAAATAATTTCAGCGAAAATAGAACAAGTTTTCAGCTTTTTTAAAATTCATATGTTAAGCTAATGTTATGTTTTTTATAAATATTAAGCTTGTGTTAAGTTAGTATTAAAAATGTTAATACAATATTAATTTGTACCACCTTTGCATTGAACTTAAAGCAATAAAAATCATGTACAAAGTAGTAATAGTTGTTCTTTTATCAACGATTTCGCAAGTTATTTACGCACAGAATAAAGTATTGAATTCATTTGGAAAAGGATTCGTTAATGTTATCTCTCAAGATAGCTCTTTTAGTATGAAATTAGGGCTAAGAGTTCAAACATTATATACTGGCTCATGGAATATTAATGATACATCCGGAATAGATAATGGTGTTTCGAATTTTTCTATTCGTCGTGCTAGAATTAAATTAGACGGTCATGTATTTTCTCCTAAATTGGAATATAAAATTGAAATTGGACTTTCAAATCGCGATATTGGGAAGGTGGATGAAAGAACTGGATATGCACCAAGAATGATGTTGGATGCAATTGTAAAATGGAATTTTTATAAAAACTTTACATTATGGGCGGGACAGACAAAATTACCTGGTAATCGCGAACGTGTGGTTTCATCGGCAAATATGCAGTTGGTTGACCGTTCTCTTTTAAATTCTGAGTTTAACATTGACCGTGACATTGGGTTTCAATTACGTCATCACTTTACCATTGGTAAACAGTTTTTAATTCGTGAAATTTTCGCGTTTTCTCAAGGTGAAGGTCGAAGTATTGTTCAAGATAATTTAGGAGGATTTCAGTATACTGGACGATTGGAGTTTTTACCATTTGGCGCATTTACGAAAGGAGGAGATTATGTTGGTTCTGATTTGGTACGAGAAGAGAAGCCCAAATTGGCAATTGGTGTTTCGTATGATTTGAATAATAATGCTGTGAAAGACAGAAGTAACCAAGGCAGTTACATGACTTATGATCTCGATAAGGATGGTGATATTGATGGTTATTTTAAAACGGATATCTCCACAATATTTGCGGATTTGATGTTTGACTACAAAGGTTTCTCTTTAATGAGTGAATACGCTTATCGTGATGCGAAGCAACGCGATTTTAGTGTTATGAATTAGGATTCAACTTTTTCAACTGCAACTGTAAGAACGGGAAGCGCATTTAATATACAGGCTGGATACGTATTTAAAAGGAATTGGGAACTTGCCGCAAGATACACGCAAGTGGCGCCAACAGTTAAAGGGAAGCCACAATACGAACAATATACACTTGGTGTATCTAAATATATTGTTGGACACAAATTAAAAGTTCAGGCAGATTTTGGTTACAGAATAACTAATAATTCACCGGATAAAAATTTACTCTGTCGACTACAACTTGATCTCCATTTCTAAAATCGATTACTGCTTTATTTTTTTTAAAACACTTGCGTACAACTGATATTTTTCACTAACTTAAATAGGGAAGTTTAATATATAAACGATTGAATTAACCTAATTAACCACTGAAAATGCTAGTAAAAACGTATGGTGCAGCCGTATTTGGAATTGATGCCACCACAATTACAATTGAAGTAAACCTCGCTCAAGGAATAAATTTTTTTCTTGTTGGATTACCTGACTCTGCCGTTAAAGAAAGTCAACAGAGAATAAAGGCGGCATTCACAAATAATGGATACAAATATCCAGGTAAGGAAATTACTATAAACATGGCACCTGCCGATATTCGAAAGGAAGGTTCTATTTTTGATTTACCGATTGGAATTGGAATTCTGGCCGCAAGTGAACAGATTCCTTTCGAAAAACTGGAAGAATATATCATTTTGGGTGAATTGTCTCTTGATGGTCAATTGAATCCGCTCAAAGGTGTTTTGCCCATTGCTATTAACGCAAAAAAAGAAGGATTTAAAGGTATTATAATTCCCACTGAAAATGGACGTGAAGCGGCAATGGTTGAAGGATTGGAGATTATTTGTGTTAATCATATCTCTGAAGTCGTCGAGTTTTTCAAGGGAGAAAGAAAAATTGAGCCTTTGCGAATTGAAATCGATAAAATATTTAATCAATCACATTCAAGTCTAGGTGTTGATTTCAAGGATGTTAAAGGTCAGTTAAACATAAAACGTGCGTTCGAAATTGCGGCTGCTGGCGGTCATAATGTTATTTTAATTGGACCTCCAGGAGCTGGAAAATCAATGTTAGCGAAACGTTTGCCAACAATTTTACCACCAATGTCGATGGATGAAGCACTAGAATCGACTAAAATTCATTCTGTAGCAGGGAAAGTTAAAGGTGAAGGATTAATTACACAGCGGCCTTTTCGAAAGCCTCATCATACAATTTCAGATGTTGCGCTTGTCGGTGGTGGCGGTTATCCACAGCCTGGAGAAATATCACTTGCTCACAATGGTGTTTTGTTTTTGGATGAACTTCCTGAATACAAACGTACAGTCTTGGAAGTAATGCGTCAACCAATGGAAGACCGTGTTGTGACAATTTCGCGTGCAAAGTTTACAGTTGATTATCCAGCTGGATTTATGTTGATTGCCGCCATGAATCCTTGCCCATGTGGATATTATAATCATCCTGATAAAGAATGTTCCTGTGGGACAAATAATGTTCAACGTTATTTAAATAAAGTATCCGGTCCGTTATTAGATAGAATTGATTTACATGTTGAGGTGACTCCAGTCAATTATGATGAGTTGGCAAATGACATTCCAAAAGAAGGGAGCGAAGAAATCCGAAAACGTGTGATCGCAGCACGTTTAATCCAACTCAATCGGTTTAAAACTAAAGATGATGAAGCCAATTCTATTCATTCTAATGCAGAAATGAGCAGTCGCGATATTAAAAATTATTGTCAGCTCGATTCGTCCAGTGCAGAAATTCTGAAAAAAGCAATGAATAGTTTAGGGCTTTCTGCTCGTGCATATGATAGAATTTTAAAAGTTTCAAGGACAATCGCTGATTTGGATAATTCGATGAATGTAGAAGCTTCACATATCGCAGAGGCAATCCAATATAGAAGTTTAGATAGAGAGAATTGGGCCGGTTAGAAGTTATTTGAGTATTTTTGATGACGGACAATTTTAAAATTTTTACCATGATAAACCACGTTGTATTCGCTTTTTTAATTCTAGTTTTTCCAATGTCATTGTGCGGGCAAGAAAGTAAATCATTTGCCAAATTGGAAAAAGAATTGGTATCTCTATTGGAAGACACAAAAACAGCAGGTTATGCTGTAGCAGTTGTAAAAGGAGGGAAGGTGATTTACACAAAGGGCTTTGGTTATCGGGATATGGAAGAAAAAAAGAAAGTGGATGAAAACACTCTCTTTGCGATTGGTTCTTCTTCAAAGGCATTTACAACGGCGTTACTTGGATTAATGGAAGAGGAAAAAGGATTGTCATTTGACGATAATCCTAAAAAATATTTGCCGGAATTAGAATTTTTCAACGATGAATTAAATAGTAAATTGACAATTACAGATCTTGTGAGTCACAGAACTGGCTTGCCTCGGCATGATTTTTCTTGGTATTTGTTTCCAACCAAATCAAAGGATAGTTTACTAATGCGCGTGAAATACCATGAACCGTTTACTGGGCTGAGAGAATATTGGTATTACAATAACTTTATGTATTTGACGCAAGGCTTAATCACAGAAAAATTGACTGGAAAAACATGGGAAGAAAATGTGAAGGAGCGTTTTTTTACACCACTTGACATGAAAAGATCCAATGCAAGTTTGAATGAATGGTTGGAAGATGATAACCGATCTTTAGGTTATAAATTGGTGGATAATAAGGATATTGTTAAAACTGACTATTTTGATATTGCCGGAATGAGTCCTGCTGGAAGTATTAATAGTAGTGTGAAAGAAATGTCAAATTGGTTATTGACCTGGATTAACAACGGAAAGTTTAACGGTAAGCAAATTATACCTGAAAAATACATTCAACAGGCAATACAACCACATATGATTATGGGTGGGTTGTCAAATCCTGAAATGCCAAGTCAACATTTGTCAAGTTATGGTTATGCGTGGATGATTTCATCATACAAGGGGCACTATCGTGTTGAACATGGTGGAAATATTGACGGGTTTTCAGCAAATGTTTGCTTTTTTCCAACAGATAGTTTGGGAATCGTTGTTTTAACGAATCAAGATGGTTCCTCACTTCCTTCTCTTGCAAGAAATACAATTTCAGATTATTTGTTGAATGTTGAAAAAACGGATTGGAGAGCACGATATGTAAAGCAAATTGAGGAAATGAATGCTTCAAAAGTAACTGATTCGAAATCTTCTGATGAAGCAGTTGAAGTTGTAAATAGCGCTCATAACCTAATTGAATATGTAGGAAGTTATTCGCACAAAGGTTATGGTACATTTACCGTTGAATTACAAAATGATTCATTATTTGCACAGTTTCCTGTATTGAAAATGTACTTAAAGCCCTTTAAATATGATGTTTTTGAACCGTTTATTTATAAAAATGGGAAAATTGATGAGAATGATGACGTAAGTGTTAAATTCAATTTTGCGAGTAATGATCTGGGTGAAATTGCGTCAGCTAACTTGAAAATTGAACCAACCTTGGAAGAGCCAATTAGGTTTAAAAGGACTCCCAACACAACAGAATTAGATAAGTCAATTCTTACTGAGTATCAAGGAAAGTACGAGTTGTCAGGAATGAAATTAACTATTCGCTTGGATGAATCCAACAATCTATTTTTGTTTGTTCCTGGCCAGCCAGAGTATTCGTTGCTACCGACATCCGAAACGGTTTTTGTGTTGAAAGATTTGACTGGATACAAAGTGGAGTTTGTAAAAGGTGATGATGGTAAGATGAAAATGAACCTAATTCAGCCTAACGGGACATTCAGCGCTATAAAAGAATAAAAAGGATTTGACATTGAAAGTGATTACATTGGATTGAAGGTATTTTATAAAGGTTATGTTTACAGTTATTTATTCGTTTGAAGTTAAGGAAGGAAAAATAGAAGAGTTCATACACGGATGGCAAGGTCTTACGAATTTAATTTATCAGTATGAAGGAAGTTTGGGATCAAGACTTCACAGGGTAAATGATTTGAACTATATTGCTTACGCACAATGGCCATCGAAAGAAACGTGGAAAAACGCTGGTGCTAGTTTACCCGAAACCGCAGAAACGTATAGAGACCAAATGAAAAGTGCGTGTAAGAGTATAGAGACGAGTTATGAAATGGAAGTAGTGAGCGATTTATTAAAATCTGATGTTTATGGCTAATTGTCTGTAACAAGTTAAAGTAGTTGATAAATCATAATTTCATCTCCTTTTGCCCAATTTGTTTCTTTTTCCTCGAACCGAGCAATACAATTCGTATCCGTATAAACATTCAACATTGCAGAACTTTGGTGTGACAAAATTCTTAGGTTATCACCCGTTAAATTCGCTTTCAAGAATTGTGTTAACCCTTCAGGTTTGGAATAATCATGTACTAGATGTGCAATCTTTGGAACCACAAAAGGTGATTTCCGTCCAGTCAATTGTGCCAAAGCAACACTTACGTAAATGTAAAAACAAGAAAGTGCAGCGCCCGGATTCCCTGGTAATCCGAAGATATAGGTTGAACCGTTTTTCCCGAGATAAAGTGGTTTCCCAGGTTTCTGTTTGACTTTATAAAACAGTGTTTCTGTATCCAATTTTTCCAATGCCTTTCCAACGAAGTCATAATCGCCAACAGATATACCGCCTGCAGCAATCATCAAATCGTTTTCATTAATTAATTCCGCGAAAAGGGATTTTGTAGCTTCAAAATCATCAACAACTCTATGAATTTTACACTCAAATCCAAAGGATTGCAAAGCAGCTTTAATCATGTGTGAATTCGATTCGTATATTTTACCAGGAGTCAATTTTTCACCTGCAGGAATAAGTTCGTTTCCCGTTGCAATCACCGCAATTTTAGGCAAACGATAAACAGAAACGTTTTCGATGCCTATTCCGACTAGAAAACCCAATACTCCAGCTGAAATTCTAGTTCCTTTCTTTGCGGCTAATTCATATAGCCGTATTTGTTCACCAGCCAAACGAATGTTATCATTTTGACCATAATTGCTTTGAATTGAAATAGAATCCTCATTTTTCTCTACAATCTCTTGTCGAATTACCGTTGTCGCAGAAGTTGGAACCATTGCACCCGTGAAAATACGGACAGCTTCTCCTTCTTTTAATTCAATGCTCGAAGCATCCATTCCAGCTTGAATTTCACCAATTAATTCAAATGTTTTACACGTGCCATTCACGGCGTATCCATCCATCGCTGATTGGTTAAATGGCGGCATGTTGATCGGAGAGAGAACGTCTTCAGCTAAGGTATAATTCAATGCTTCTACCAAAGGAATTTCAATCGGTTTCAACGCTTGTATCGTATCGATTTGCTTAAATGCTTGTTCTACACTTATCATAATTGAATGGATTTAAAACAAGTTGAAATAATCTCGTTTTTCGTCGCTGATGGATAAAGTTTTCCGGTTTTCTCAGTTTCATCGATGAGGATGAATTGAATAGTTTTATCCAACACCAAATCAATGTCATGCGTTGCGACGATAATACATTTCTCCATATTGACCGCGATTTGCTGCAATTGAGAAAGTACTTCCTCTTTGTTGGCGTAATCCAAAAATGCTGTTGGTTCGTCTAAAACGATTAAATCTGTTTGTTGAACAACAGCCTTGGCAATTGAAATCAATTGACGCTCTCCATCACTTAACTCGGAAGTAAACCGACGCGATAAATGCCCAATATTCAGTTGGTCAATCGTTTTTTGAATCAATGCTCTATCTTCCTCTTTAAGTTTTCCTAATAAATTGGTGTAGGGCGAACGACCGAGTGCAATGTAATCGTAAACGGACAAGAATTCCACCAATGGAAAACGCGATTCAACATAGGAAATGAACTTTGGTATTTCACCGAAGGTAATATCAGAAATCAACCTGTCATTCAGTTGAATCGTTCCGTTGACCGGTTTTAATTGTCCCGTAATCGTTTTTAAGAAAGTCGATTTTCCAATTCCATTTCTTCCGATTAGGGCGTAAATTGCTCCTTTATTCAATTTCATATCTGAAAAAGAAACAAGTGCGCTCTGGTAGCCAACGGTTAGATTCTGAAAGTCGATCATCGTAGTTTTTTAAGAATTATAAATACGACAAATGGCGCCCCAACAATCGAGGTAAATACGTTGATTGGAATCATAAAATGAGGTTCAATCAGTTGAATACAAATATCGCAAAGTAGAATAAAAATTGCCCCAGTCAATGCACAACTGATGAGTAATGTCAGATGCGATTGCGTTTTGAAAATCATTCGAACCAAATTTGGAACAGCTAAACCAATAAATGCAATTGGGCCACAAAAGGCGGTGATTAATCCAGTGAAAAGTGCGGTAAGAATAATGATAAATAACCGCGCTTTTTTGATATTTACACCTAACAATCGTGCGTTTTCTTCACCTAATACCAAAATATTGAGCGATTTTGAGGTAAAAGCAACCAAAATGATTCCTGTGAAAAATACGGAAAAGATAGGGAGAATTTGTCCGAACTCTACTTTTTGAAGAGAGCCCAATGCCCATAAAGTAAAGACTTTCAATTCATCTGCCTCGCTAATTGTCTGCGTCAGTGAAACGAGTGCTCCAGTAAAACTTCCAAGCATCAATCCAACTAATAGCAAAGAAACTTGAGAGCGTAAAAAGCGAGAAAAGAAAAGTATGATCATTCCAAATACGAATGCGCCAATTAATGCATTAGCAGTTATTCCCAAAGTCGAGGTGAAGAAAGGAATTCCTGTCATAATGCTAAACGCAACAAATAAACTCGCACCAGAATTGATTCCAAGTACATATGGACCGGCAAGTGGATTGTTGAACAAGGTTTGCATGAGTAGTCCCGCAATTGAAAGCCCAGCTCCTGCGATTATCGCCATTATCATTCTCGGAATTCGAATCTCTCGAGCGATAATTTGATAAGAATCCGTTGAATCGTAACTAAAAATTGACGAGAGGTAATCACTCCCGTCAATGTTTATTTGTCCCGCAAACAAATGCACCAAGGCAATGATTGGCAGCAACAAAAGCAACACAAGAATGATGATGGTATGTCGTTTAGAAATTGACATTAATTGATTTTCTCGTAATAATAAAGTGTATTGATTCCCTTGATTTCTGGATGGAAAATATGAATTAAATCCGAAAGAACATGATGAGGTTCAGCAGCACTTTGTTCCCAAAATTTACTCATGTTGGGTGAGTAGCAAAAGATATTGTTGTAGCATTTCAAATGCTTGATATGTGGATTGAATTTATCTATTTTGCTTTTCGAATTGTAACCTGGATTGATCCAGAATTCAGTGTTTTCATTGTCTTTCAAAATTTGCTCAATCGAAAATTGTAAGGTCACTTGCCCATTGGTTTCAGCATAACGGTAATTCGCTCCAGCGTCTTTCATGAGATGCGCTACATAACTTTCGCTAGCAGGTGTGTACCAAATATCACCAATCAAATTTCCAGATAGACAAGTTGGGCGATTATCAATCGATTCTGTTAATTGCAATAGCTCGTTGTATTCTTTTACTACTTTATCGAAAAATGCAATTGCTTCATCCATTTTTCCTGTTAAAGCACCAATAACCTTTATCCATTCAGCTTTTCCTAGTGGGTGAATTTCTTTCCAGTCGTATATCGGTAGAATTGTGAAATGCAATGCTTCTAATTTTTTTTGATTGGGAAATTCATCACCGAAGCCACTATAAAGAATGGTGTTCGCATCGCTTGAAATGATTTTTTCAATTGAATTGGTCGTTTCATCTCCAAATTCTTTGATGTTACCCAATTTAAAAAGCGATTTTACTTTGGCATCGTAAACATAATCCATGCTAGAAACACCTTTCAATTGTTTTTGTTGATTCAGTATAGCGTACATTCCTACTACCGTAGCGGAAAGACTGATTGCCTGGTGTTTTTCGTTCGGAGCAATTGTATGAGAGGATTCAACTTTCCCTGAAATTGGATCTAAAATCTCAAGAAAATAAGCATTGTCTTTTAAACTTAAATTGAAGTGTTGTGCATATTCAATTTTGACATCCTCAATATTCTCTGTTTTTTCAGGAGAATCTGTTTTCGAAGCGTTGCAACTAAGAAAGAGGATTGTTGGTAGTAAAAGAAGTACGTATTTCATACATTTTTTCAATTGGACTGCAAGGTACAATAATGAGTTCAAAGTTTATAAGTTCAAAGTTCAAATAATTTATCCGAAAGATTTTTTTGATTTTTACCGCAATGGCCACAAAGTTAGCTGGAAATTGTAATTCTAAAATTTTAAGCACTCAAAGAATTGAACATTCATTTCATGGATGTTTTGGCGTTCTTTATTTCAGTTATGGTTATTTCTTAATCTTCGTGTACTTTGCGATGAAAAGAAGTCGTTCTATTGTTTTAATCTGAATCAAAAAAAAAGCCCGAACAATCGTCCGAGCTTTTCAATTTGTTTGGTTTGATATTATTCACCAACCACTTCGAAAGTCAATGTAACTTTCACTTCTTTGTGAATGTTAGCAGTTGCTTCGAACGATCCAATCTCACGGATAGGCTCGTTTGTGATTTTCAATGATTTTCTATCAATATCAATTCCTTCAGCTTTAAGTGCTTCTGACAATTGAACAGTGTTAACAGATCCAAAGATCTTACCGTTTTCACCTGCTTTAGTAATGATTTTCACTGAAGTCGCTTCAATCTTAGCACCAAGCTCTTGAGCTTCAGCCAACATTTTAGACTCTTTGTGAGATTTTTGTTTCATGATTTCAGCGTGTGCTTTCTTTGCAGATGCAGTTGCTAAAATTGCATATCCTTGTGGGATCAAAAAGTTACGACCGTAGCCAGGCTTTACTGACACCAATTCATTCACGTATCCTAAGTTGTCTACGTTCTTCTTTAAAATTACGTCCATTTTGAGTTATTTTTCCTGTTCTACAATCAATTAATTTAAGTTGTCAGCTACGTAAGGCATTAAAGCAATGTGACGAGCACGTTTGATCGCTTTGTTAACACCTTTTTGGTATTTAGCTGATGTACCAGTAATTCTACGTGGTAAAATTTTCCCTTGTTCGTTTACCAATTTCAACAAAAAGTTTGCGTCTTTGTAATCGATGAAGTGAATTTTAGATTTTTTAAATCTACAGTATTTATCTTTTTTGATTTCGATGTTAATCGGAGTCAAATATCTAACGTCGTTTTGAGCCATTTTTTCTCGTTTTAATGGTTGTTAATTTAAGCTTCTACAGCCTCTGTTGATTTCTTCGCCCCTAATCTTTTTCTTCTGCTCTCAGCATAAGTTAAGTGGTGCTTGTCCATTCTAACTGAAAGGAAACGCATGATGCGCTCATCTCTTTTGAACATTAATTCTAAATCAGCAATTGCTTCTCCTGGTGCTTCAAACTCGATTAAAAAGTAAAAACCAGTCGATTTTTTTTGGATTGGGTACGCTAATTTACGTAATCCCCAGTTCTCCGAGTGCTTAACTTTTCCACCCAATGAGCTAATTTCGCTCTCGAATTTCTGCACTGCTTCCTTTGTCTGTTCTTCAGACAAAACGGGAGTTAAAATGAAAACAGTTTCGTAAGAATTCATAAAATTGAATTTTAATTATTAATAAAATAGTTGTTCCTGCTTTTTTAAACAGGAGTGCAAAGATAGAAAAAAAAACTATTAACCACTCTTGGAACAAATTAATTTTGACTCCTGCGAAGTAGGATTGTGGCGGTCATATGACAATGCTAATATAGAATAATTCTAAATATCCAGAGTTTCCTTGGTACTAAATACTAGGATTTAGGCGTGGCACAGGAGGGTGAAAGCGTTTAATTTATAGTAATTCATACTTCTAAATGAATGAATTTAAATCTTAGATGACTCAGGCAATCGAAAAACAAATTTTGCACTTCCAATTTTGCTGTAAAATTCATATTTTTGCATGAATTATTTGGATTCGATATCCTGCCTTTTACAGGCGGATAGTCAATCACAAATGAGTGTTAGAGTATCACTTGAAACATTGAGTTTTTATTAAAATTAGTTTTTAACTATGAGCGTTTATTTAGAGTATCTTAAAGAAATTGAAGTTAGAAAAGCACAAGGCTTGCATCCAAAGCCAATCGAAGGTGCTGAGTTGACTACGGAAATCATCAATCAAATTAAAGAAGTAGGAAACGAGCACAGAGAATCTTCGCTAAAATTCTTTATTTACAATATTGTACCTGGTACAACTGAATCTGCCGGTGTTAAAGCTAGATTTTTAAAAGAGATTATTTTAGGGAATGAGAATGTAGCTGAAATTACTCCGACTTTCGCCTTTGAGCTATTGTCTCACATGAAAGGTGGTTCTTCTATAAAAATGCTTTTAGATCTTGCGCTTGGAAATGATGATGTAGTTGCTAAACAGGCGGCAGAAGTTTTAAAAACTCAAGTTTATTTATACGAAGCAGATACTGCTCGCTTGGAAAAAGCCTTCAAAGAAGGAAATGCGGTTGCAATTGAGTTGTTGGAAAGTTATGCGCAAGCAGAATTTTTTACGAAACTCCCGGATGTTGAAGAGAAGATTGAGGTCGTTACTTTCATTGCAGGTACAGGTGATATTTCAACTGATTTATTATCTCCTGGAGCTGATGCTCACTCGCGTTCTGATAGAGAGTTGCATGGTCAATGCCTTTTTGAGCATAACAAAGAAATGCAAAAAGATCTTGCAGATCTCAAGGCTAAGCACCCAGGAAAACGCGTGATGTTGATCGCTGAGAAAGGAACAATGGGTGTTGGTTCTTCAAGAATGTCTGGAGTTAACAACGTTGCATTGTGGACGGGAATTCAAGCAAGTCCTTATGTACCTTTTATCAATGTAGCTCCAATTATCGCCGGTACGAATGGTATTTCTCCGATTTTCTTAACAACAGTAGGTGTAACTGGTGGAATTGGAATTGACCTTAAGAACTGGGTGAATAAAACAGATGCTGATGGAAATACTGTAAGAGATAAAAACGGAGATCCTATCTTAGAACAGACGTATTCAGTTGAAACGGGAACTGTTTTAACAATTAATACGAAAACAAAGAAATTATACAATGGCGACCAAGAATTGAAAGATATATCTGCTGCATTGACGCCTCAAAAAATGGAGTTCATAAAAGCAGGTGGTTCTTACGCAGTTGTTTTTGGTAAAAAATTACAAACGATTGCATGTGGTATTTTAGGAATGAGTATTCCTGCAGTTTATGCTCCTTCAAAGGAAATTTCGATAGAAGGTCAAGGGTTAACAGCCGTCGAAAAAATATTTAACAAAAACGCAGTTGGAACTACCCCAGGGAAAATATTACATGCTGGATCTGATGTTCGTGTAGAAGTAAACATCGTTGGTTCTCAAGATACAACAGGTTTAATGACTTCTCAAGAATTGGAGGCAATGGCAGCAACGATTATTTCTCCAATTGTAGACGGGGCCTACCAATCTGGATGTCACACAGCTTCTGTTTGGGATGATAAGTCGAAAGCAAATATTCCTAAACTAATGAAGTTTATGAATGATTTTGGATTGATTACAGCTCGTGATCCTAAAGGTCAATATCCTGCAATGACGGATGTAATTCACAAAGTATTGAATGATCTTACAGTAAGCGATTGGGATATCATTATTGGTGGAGATTCTCACACGCGAATGTCGAAAGGTGTTGCGTTTGGTGCCGATTCAGGTACTGTCGCTTTAGCGTTGGCAACTGGTGAGGCGACTATGCCAATTCCTGAGTCTGTTAAAGTTACGTTTAAAGGTGAAATGAGAAGTTTCATGGATTTCCGTGATGTGGTTCATGCAACGCAACAACAGATGTTAAAGCAATTTGGTGGTGAAAATGTTTTCCAAGGAAGAATCATTGAGGTGCATATTGGTACGTTAACTTCTGATCAAGCATTCACATTTACGGATTGGACTGCAGAAATGAAAGCAAAAGCTTCTATATGTATTTCAGAGGATGAAACGTTAATTGAATCATTAGAAATAGCAAAAGGTCGTATCCAAATCATGATTGATAAGGGGATGGACAATCACATCAATGTGCTTCAAGGTTTAGTTGACAAAGCGAATGCGAGAATACAAGAGTTGAAAACAGGTACTAAACCGTCTTTACGTCCAGATGCAAATGCAAAATACCATGCTGAAGTAGTGATCGATTTGGATCAAATTGCTGAGCCAATGATCGCTGATCCAGATGTAAATAATGCTGATGTTTCTAAACGCTATACACACGATACAATACGTCCATTATCTTACTATGGTGGAACGAAACAGGTAGACCTAGGATTCATTGGTTCTTGTATGGTACACAAAGGAGATATGCAAATCTTAGCTCAAATGTTGAAAAATATTGAGGCACAACACGGAAAAGTTGAATTTAAAGCTCCTTTAGTTGTCGCTCCTCCAACATATAATATTGTTGATGAATTGAAAGCGGAAGGTGATTGGGAAGTGCTGCAGAAATATTCAGGATTTGAATTTGATGACAATGCACCTAAAGGAACTGCTCGTACGAAGTATGAAAACATGCTGTATTTAGAGCGTCCGGGTTGTAACCTTTGTATGGGGAATCAAGAAAAGGCTGAACCAGGTGATACGGTTATGGCGACCTCAACTCGCTTGTTCCAAGGAAGAGTCGTAAAAGATTCAGGTGAGAAGAAAGGTGAATCGTTGTTGTCTTCTACGCCTGTGGTAGTGTTATCAACGGTACTTGGAAGAACTCCAACGATGGCTGAATATGAAGCGGCTGTTGATGGAATCGTCTTAACGAAGTTCAAACCGTCTCAAAAGCAATTGATCAACGCTTAGGTGTTAATTATTGATAAATTGAAAGCTCGAAACACCAAGTTTCGGGCTTTTTTGTTTGTACTTACCTTATTTTTATTACATTAGTTAAAGGTGAATTAAAGTAATCAAATCTAAAAACAAAATACAATTATGGCATTTGACATCGAAATGATAAAAGAGGTTTATTCCAAGTTTCCAGAACGAATTGCTGCGGCAAGAACAACTGTTGGAAAGCCCTTAACTCTTTCTGAAAAAATATTATACGCTCATTTGTGGGATGGAAAAGCAACAATTGAACACGAGCGGGGTAAATCATATGTTGATTTTGCTCCGGATAGAGTGGCAATGCAAGATGCTACCGCTCAAATGGCTTTGCTTCAATTTATGCAAGCGGGACGTAAAACTGTTGCTGTTCCTTCAACTGTTCATTGCGACCACCTTATTCAAGCTAAAATTGGCGCAACTGCCGATTTACAACAAGCAATGAATAAAAGCTCCGAAGTATTTAACTTCTTGGAAAGTGTTTCTAATAAATATGGTATCGGATTTTGGAAACCCGGAGCTGGAATTATTCACCAAGTTGTACTTGAAAATTATGCTTTCCCAGGTGGAATGATGATTGGTACAGATTCACACACAGTTAATGCAGGTGGATTGGGAATGGTAGCAATTGGTGTTGGCGGTGCTGACGCGGTCGACGTTATGGCAGGAATGGCTTGGGAATTGAAAATGCCCAAGTTAATCGGCGTAAAATTGACTGGGAAATTAAACGGTTGGACTTCGCCGAAAGATGTCATATTGAAAGTTGCTGGTATTTTGACTGTAAAAGGTGGTACGGGAGCGATCGTAGAGTATTTCGGAGAAGGAGCAGAATCAATGTCATGTACTGGGAAAGGAACGATTTGTAACATGGGTGCTGAGATTGGTGCAACAACTTCAACTTTTGGTTACGATGATTCAATGAGAAGATATTTGGCAGCGACTGATCGTCAAGATATTGTTGATGCTGCAGACAAGATCGCAGAACACTTAACGGGAGATGCTGAAGTATATGCAAATCCAGAAAAGTACTTCGATCAAGTGATTGAAATTGATTTATCAACCCTTTCACCTCATGTTAATGGTCCTTTTACGCCGGACTTAGCAACTCCAATTGCTGAAATGAGAGCAAAAGCTACGGAAAATGGTTGGCCATTAAAAGTTGAGTGGGGATTAATTGGATCGTGTACGAACTCTTCGTATGAGGATTTATCTCGCGCGGCTTCAATTGCTCAACAAGCAGTGGAAAAAGGATTGGAAACGAAATCTGAATTTGGAATTAATCCTGGGTCGGAACAAGTACGCTTTACAGCTGAAAGAGATGGTTTGTTGAAACCATTTCAAGATTTAAATGCGACGATATTTACGAATGCTTGTGGACCTTGTATCGGGCAATGGGACAGAGCAGGAGCAGATAAACAAGAAAAAAACACAATCGTTCACTCGTTCAATAGAAACTTCTCAAAACGAGCGGATGGAAATCCAAACACACATGCTTTCGTGACCTCACCAGAAATGGTTGCGGCAATCGCAATTTCTGGAGATTTGGGGTTCAATCCTATCACAGATACCTTGACAAATAAAAACGGAGAACAAGTCAAATTGGACCCACCGATTGGTGAAGAATTACCAGCTAAAGGTTTTGATGTAGAAGATAATGGATTTCAAGCGCCATCTGCAGACGGTTCAGGTATTCAAGTTTTAGTTAAAGAGGATTCAGAGCGTTTGCAATTGTTGACACCTTTCGCGCCTTGGGATGGAAAAAACATTTCTGGTGCTAAGCTCTTGATTAAAGCTGAAGGAAAATGTACAACGGATCACATTTCTATGGCGGGGCCATGGTTGCGCTATAGAGGTCACTTAGACAATATTTCTAATAACTGTTTAATCGGTGCAGTCAACGCGTTTGGTGGTGCGACGAATGCGGTGGTGAATCAATTGACAAAGGCTAAAGGTGAGGTTCCTGCTACGGCAAGAGCATACAAAGCAGCTGGAATACCTTCAATTGTTGTTGGAGATCAGAACTATGGAGAAGGTTCTTCTCGTGAGCATGCCGCTATGGAACCACGTCACTTAGGTGTTGTTGCTGTAATTGTTAAATCATTCGCACGAATCCACGAAACAAACTTGAAAAAACAAGGAATGTTAGGATTGACGTTTGCGAATGAAGCGGATTACGATAAAATCAAAGAGGATGATACGTTCAACTTTACAGATTTAGCGAATTTCGCCCCAGGAAAACAATTGACATTAGAACTTGTTCATGCCGATGGTTCGAAAGAAGAAATCAAATTGAATCATACGTATAATGCACAACAAATTGATTGGTACAGAGCTGGATCTGCTTTGAACTTAATCAAATTAGAAAATGCCAAAGCGTAACGGTTTTTAAGTATTTGAGAAGCCTGGACGCCAAGTCTGGGCTTTTTTTATGTTATCTTTGAAATCCAATTCACCCTTTATAATGAAATTCATTACGCCTGTATTTCTTCTTTTCTTTGTGCTTCAATTAGATGCTCAAAGTTCTATTGTGAGGACAATTAGCGTGAATCCTTCAACTAAAGATTTGATAGAAACGACGGATATTCAAATAAATTCTGAATATTTACTTCGTGTGGAAAAAGGACAAGTCATAGACGGTCAGTCATTCTCAGTATTCCCAACGAATTATGTACGTTTAGATGGTGATGGTTTTGATCTTTTGCTGTTCGATTCTCCTAAAATTAAGGTTGTATCTAGAAGTAAATTGCCAAATGAAATGTTTTCAACTTCAGAATCTGGCATTCAATCTGTGAGTGTAGACTTCAATAATAATTACCTTAAAGAAGAAACTGCAATTGATTATGATCCGAACACGAACAATGTGATTCTCTCAAAATTAGAATTAGAAGGCGATTTTGAAATAATTGGCTATCGTTTTATTCCGGAAATTGACAACAAGCGAATTGAAGGGAACCAAATCACCTTTAATGGGAATGTAAATCGTTTTAAAATAGAGGTTGATTTCGCTAAGAAAAAGCAATCTGAAGAAACTACTGAAAGGAAATCGTTAGTAGAAAAAGAAATTGACTATAAAGGTGAATTAACATTGAGTGTTTGGGACGATGTCCAAGAAGACGGCGATATTATTAGTCTTTGGTTGGGCGAAATTTGTCTCGCTAAAAACCTGAAGGTCACGAAAGAAAAAGTGAAGTATAGAATCACAAAAGAAATGTTCGGAAAAAACAATGTGCTACGCATTCGAATTGATAATGTAGACGAAGGGACTGTTCCTCCAAATACGGTTTTAGTGGAATTGAGAGGGAATGGCGTGAACGAAATCTTCAAAGTCAATACAACAAACAACCTCTCAAAAGAAATCGTTTTGAGAAAGTAGAGCTAAATTGATGAATCAGCATTCTTAATAACAGGATTCTTTCTTTTTACAATCGCGTTTATACTGCCACATCATTCTCTCTCAATGCGTCATTCAAAGATGTCTTTAAATCTGTAGAAGCTTTTCGTTGTCCGATAATCAACGCGCAAGGCACTTGAAAATCTCCTGCTGGAAATGATTTTGTGTACGATCCAGGGATAACAACGCTTCTTTCTGGAACATAACCTTTAATTTCTTTTGGTTCGCTTCCGGTAACATCAATTATTTTAGTCGATTTTGTTAAAACAACATTAGCACCAAGTACCGCTTCCTTTCCAACACGAACTCCTTCTACAACAATACAACGCGAGCCAATAAAGGCGCCATCCTCGATAATCACAGGTGCAGCCTGCAAAGGTTCTAAAACTCCACCAATTCCAACTCCTCCAGATAAATGAACATTTTTTCCAATCTGCGCACAAGAACCCACTGTTGCCCATGTGTCAACCATTGTTCCTTCGTCAACATAAGCGCCAATGTTAATGTAAGAAGGCATCATAATAACACCAGGAGCTACAAATGATCCATAACGTGCAATTGCATGAGGAACAACACGAACGCCTAATTCTTTGTAGTTTTTCTTCAATGCCATTTTATCATGAAATTCAAAAGGTCCGACCTCTATCGTTTCCATTTTTCGAATTGGAAAATACATTACAACAGCCTTTTTTACCCATTCATTCACAGTCCACGTTCCATCATCATTCGGATCAGCAATACGAAGTTCGCCCTTGTCTATTTCTTCAATGATATGTTCAATTGCCTCAATTGTAGATTGATCTTTTAATAAATCTCTATTCTCCCAAGCTGCTTCTACTATTGATCTCATTTTACCTTTTTTTTGCCAAAGATACTAATTTGATGTTTAGAATAGAAGTTGCTCAAACGCCAATCCGTCAGTGAAAATATAAAATTCCGCAAATTGGGGTTTGAAATATTGATCTTTAATCGTAATATTGCAATAAATAGATAGAATTACAGAATGGGATTAACAAAAAACGAGATTTTTACCGATGTGCAAAACGAAATGGCTTTGTTTTCTAAAGTATTGGGACATCCTGCACGAGTCGCAATTTTACAACATTTGTTTAAGATAAACAGGTGTGTCTGCGGCGATTTGGTTAATGAAATTGGCCTTGCTCAACCTACAATTTCGCAACACTTAAAAGAGTTGAAGCAGGTTGGACTAATTAAAGGAAGTATTGAAGGAACCAGCGTTTGTTATTGCATCGATAGCGAAAAATGGTCAGAAATGAAGTTGATTGTGTCCGAATTTTTGAATCAAGATCTTTCAAAAGGAAAAGAATGTTGTTAAAAAGTAATACTAGTAGTAAAAAAATAAATTAAATAAAATGAAATTATCAGACGTTAAATCACAGTTGAGGAATTTGGAAACCATCTCTTTTCAGCTACCAAATGGTGAATTGGTGCCAAATCATTTTCACGTAACTGAAGTCGGCAAAATAACAAAGCATTTTGTTGATTGTGGAGGAACAGTGAGAAATGAAGAAGTAGTAAACTTTCAATTGTGGAATGCAAATGACTACGATCATAGATTGCATCCGGAAAAATTGTTAAATATTATTGAACTTTCTGAAAAGGTGTTGGGCATTGGAGATTTTGAGATCGAGGTTGAGTATCAAGCTGAAACCATTGGTAAATATTCGCTTGATTTTGACGGTAAAAGATTTTTACTTTTAAATAAACAAACGGATTGCTTGGCTCAAGATAAATGCGGAATTCCAGTTGAAAAACAAAAAATTCGATTATCTGAAATGAATAATGGATCAAGCTGTACTCCAGGTGGAGGTTGTTGTTAAACTCAAAGAATAGATACATGTCATTGACACAATCAGATTTGTTTTCCGAAATTGAAACAGTTATTAACGGTTTAAAGCCGGAGCTCATAACTGAAGAACGCAAAATAATTTTGCAGCCTTTGGTGGATTTTGTTCAGGCAAAAGTTACAGATAATCAAGATGTTCGTATTAATTTTATTTGCACGCACAATTCACGTCGAAGTCATTTGTCCCAAATTTGGGCGCAAACTATGGCGAGTTACTTTAATATTAAAAACGTGTTTTGTTACTCTGGAGGAACGGAAGCAACTGCCCTTTTTCCAATGGTAGCTGAAACGTTGAGGAATTCAGGATTTCAAATTCATACACTTTCGAAGGATGAAAATCCTGTTTACAGCATAAAGTATACCTTAAACGCGCATCCAATTATTGGATTTTCGAAGACCTTGGATGATGCGTTTAATCCAGCTACTGATTTTGCCGCAATTATGACGTGTTCGCAAGCAGATGGAGGCTGTCCTTTTATTGCTGGAGCAGAAAAACGAATCCCAATTACCTTTGAAGATCCAAAAGCATTCGATAATACACCTCAAGAAGCGGAAAAGTACAACGAACGAAGTGTGCAAATCGCAACGGAAATGTTCTATGTTTTCTCACAAATTAATTCTTAAATAATGGCAGAAAAAAAATTAAGTTTTCTAGACAAAAATTTAACATGGTGGATATTTGCTGCAATGGCAATCGGTGTTGGAATTGGATATTTTATTCCAACTTTTCCTGACTTCATCAATTCAATGAGCAGTGGGTCAACTAACATTCCAATAGCAATTGGATTAATTGTGATGATGTATCCGCCCTTAGCAAAAGTGAACTACGCACTTCTACCAAAAGTATTTGGAAACACGAAAATTCTATCAATTTCATTAATTCTCAATTGGATAATTGGTCCAATCTTGATGTTTGTATTAGCTATCATTTTTCTCCGCGATTATCCAGAATATATGGTTGGATTGATTCTAATTGGCTTGGCTCGTTGCATTGCAATGGTATTGGTTTGGAACGATTTGGCCGAAGGAAGCAGTGAGTACGGAGCTGGATTGGTAGCCCTGAACAGTATTTTTCAAGTGTTTACGTATAGTTTTTATGCGTGGTTGTTTATTTCTGTTCTTCCTCCATACTTTGGATTTGAAGGCGCAATCATTGATATTTCTATCGGAACAATTGCAGAAAGCGTTGCAATTTATCTCGGACTACCATTTTTAATGGGAATCCTAAGCCGATTGATTTTAGTAAAGATGAAAGGCGAGGAATGGTACACAACGAAGTTTATTCCTACGATTTCTCCATTGACGTTAATTGCTCTTTTATTTACGATAGTCGTAATGTTCTCTTTAAAGGGTGAATTAATTGTTGAAATTCCAATGGATGTGTTAATCATCGCTGTTCCACTGTTGATTTATTTTACCTTGATGTTCATCATCGGTTTCTTTTTCACAAAAGCAATGGGTGCTGAATACGACAAAACGGCAGCTGTTGCTTTTACAGCAGCTGGTAATAATTTTGAATTGGCGATTGCTGTGGCGATTGCTGTGTTTGGACTGAATCTGTCTCTTATACACATCTGACGCTGCCGACGATCTACTCTGTGTAGA
>OLID01000327.1_pt1 | contig 22850 bp, 25 predicted proteins | sample 1609361 | NCBI WGS metagenome assembly OLID01 (sample SAMN05416778, study PRJEB24817) | seawater metagenome | isolation source: Sea water | place: Canada:Atlantic | collected 2013-07
CTACACAGAGTAGATCGTCGGCAGCGTCAGATGTGTATAAGAGACAGGCTTTTGTTTGACCATACTATATGGTTAATGACTGCAATGGATGTTACTGCTGAACACTTACATGGTGAATTTGGTTATGACACTTGTAGTAGAAAAGAAAAGCAAGAAGTACTTAGAGAAATGATGGAAAACGGTGACTTTGATGAGTTAGGTGTTAAACAAAAACAATAAAAGTACGTTACAAAACAAATTTGTTTGTGATAATATATATGTAAATAAATAAATATGAATATAGGAACAAAAAAGTCCATCATTACTGGAGGTAAAGAAATCTCTATTGAGACAGGAAAGTTAGCGAAACAAGCTGACGGTTCGGTAGTGTTACGAATGGGCGACACAATGATTTTAGCAACTGTAGTAGCTGCTAAAGAAGCAAAAGAAGGAGTTGATTTCCTTCCTTTAACTGTAGATTACAAAGAGAAGTTTGCTGCAGATGGTAGAATACCAGGTTCTTTCTTTAGAAGAGAATCTCGCCCATCTGAGAGAGAAATTTTAGTTATGCGTATCGTGGATAGAGCATTGCGTCCTCTTTTTCCAGACGATTACCATGCAGAAGTACAATTGATGATGCAATTGATTTCGTATGATGGTGTTAACTCGCCAGATGCGTTAGTTGGATTTGCAGCTTCATGCGCAATCGCAGTTTCAGACATTCCTTTCAATGGGCCAATGTCAGAAGTACGTGTGGGTAGAATTGATGGAAACTTCATCATTAACCCAACTTTAGAGGAAATGGCACAATCAGACATCGATTGTATTATCGCTGGAACGATAGATAACATCGTAATGGTTGAAGGTGAGATGAAAGAAATTGCTGAAGACGATTTAGTAAATATCATTAAAATTGCACACGATTCAATTAAAGAACAATGTCAATTCCAATTGGACTTGGCGGCTCAAATTCCAGCATCTTCTCCAAAAAGAGAATATTCTCATGAAGATCACAACGAAGATGTACGTGCTAAAGTTATGGCTTTTGCATATGATAAATGTTGTGCGGTTGCCCGTCAAGGTAATGCTTCTAAGGAAAAGCGTTCTGAGTTATTTGGAGCCGTGAAAGAAGAATTAGTTGCTTCGCATACTGAAGAGGAATTAGCTGAAGTTGGTAAATACCTTTCTGTATACTTCAAAGAAACGATGAAAAAAGCGGTTCGTGACGTAATGTTAAACGAGCAAATCCGTTTGGATGGACGTAAATTCAACGAAATCCGTCCAATTTGGGCAGAAGTTGATTATTTACCTCGTGTTCACGGTTCAGCTGTTTTTACACGTGGAGAAACTCAATCATTAACTACTCTAACTTTAGGCGGTAAAATGGATGAGCAAATGATTGATGATGTTACTTTTAAAGGAACTGAACCTTTCATGCTACACTATAACTTCCCTCCATTCTCAACAGGAGAAGCTAGACCAATTCGTGGTACTTCAAGAAGAGAGATTGGACACGGTAACCTTGCTTTAAGAGCATTGAAGCCAGTTTTACCAGAAGACAATGCTTATACAATTCGTTTGGTGTCAGAAATTTTAGAATCGAATGGTTCTTCTTCAATGGCAACAGTTTGTGCGGGAACATTGGCATTGATGGATGGTGGTGTACAAATTAAAGCACCAGTATCTGGTATTGCAATGGGATTAGTTGCTGACGGTGGTAAATTTGCCGTATTGTCTGACATTTTAGGAGATGAAGATCACTTAGGAGATATGGACTTTAAAGTAACGGGTACTGCTGCAGGAATTACTGCTTGTCAAATGGATATTAAAGTGGATGGTCTTCCGTACGAAGTATTGATTCAAGCTTTGAACCAAGCGAAAGAAGGACGTTTACATATCTTGAATAAAATTATTGAGGTAATTGCTAAGCCGAATCCTGACTTCAAACCGCAAACTCCACGTATCGAAGCATTTGTAGTGCCAAATGATATGATTGGAGCGATCATCGGACCTGGAGGAAAGATTATCCAACAAATGCAAAAAGACACGAATACGAACATTACAATTGAAGAATTGCCAACAGGTGAAGGTAAAGTTCAAATCATGTCGAATAACGCAGATGATATGGCGAACGCAGTTAAAATGATTAAGCAAATCGCTTTCCCTCCAGTAGTGGAAGAAGGCGCTGAGTACGAAGGGAAGATTAAATCACTTCAAGCTTACGGAGTATTTGTTGAAATTTTACCTGGAACTGACGGATTAATTCACATTTCTGAATTCTCTCATGAACGTGTTACGAAAATGGAAGATGTTTGTAAAGAAGGAGATGTTGTTAGATTTAAAGTAGTTGGTAGAGATCCTAAAACGAAGAAATTCAAACTTTCTCGTAAGGTGCTTTTACCAAAACCTGAAGCAGAAACAACTGCTGAATAACAAAAATAATTTGTATTTTAAAGGGCTGATCAGTTAATGATTAGCCCTTTTTTAATTTTAATAAACCGACAATGAAAAGACTTCTACTATTCACTATGTTTTTTTTATTGAGTGCTGTCAGCTTCTCTCAAAAATTATCGATCAAGGTTGTTGATCCAAATAATATTCCTCTGGAACAGGTGTTGATCGTTGATAAAGATCAAAATAAGATTGATGAAACCAATGAGTTTGGAGAAGCAATCATTAACAAATCAAAGGATGTAATTGGATTTATCAAAAAAGGTTATGCCAATCGCTGGATTAAAATTTCAGGGTCAGAACAAAAGGAAGTGGAAATTGTCATGGACTATTTTTACCTGAACTTTGAAGAAGTGAATGCGGAACAAGCTCGACCTGAGAACGCCTTATCGATTGATGCAGTAAACATCATCGATTATTTTCCGTTTGGTGATAATATTTTAACATTGAAAAGGTTCAAAAATACCTATTATATTGGTGTAGATAGCCTAGGGAAAGAAGGCGTTCGACATGAATTTTTAAAAGAAAATCCGAGAAATTTATTTATGGATTGTCTTGGCAATATGCACGTTGTATGCGCTGAAATGGTGTATCAAATAGCATTTGCAAATGACGAACTTATTATTATCGATGAAATTTCTAAAGACTTGTTTAACATATTATTGGAGCCATGTGTTGCTCAATTTGGTGAGAACTACGTGATGAAAAAACTTTCATTTGGAAATCAAGCGTATAGTTTGGCTTTATTTGAAAAGGAGAAGGATCCTGTGATGTTTTATTACCAAATTGATGTTGTAAGTGCTCGAGTTGCTGCAGAAGAAGCTTTGAAGTTGGAGTTTTCCGTGCGTTCAGATGTATACAGCGACTCAATGCAGGCGCATATATTGGAATTGAGGAACTTTATTCGGCAAATTTATTCTGGAGAAAATCCGGATATCAATTTGGACTTTATAATGAAAGATGTTAAAGATTCACAAGGGAATACACGACGTTGGACAGAACAAATGGCCATGTATAAGATGTTCACCTATCCAATTAATATCCGATCTTTCCGAGTAGGTAATAATGTCGCTGTAGTAAATTATGAATCGGATTCTCTATCGTTATATACCCAACAAGGAAAGTATTTGAATCAAGTTCCATTTAATGTTCCTGGTGATATAAAAGATGTTTGGCAAGATATTTCAAACGATAATCTTTATTTGTATACTCGGGATAAGGGAAATTATTTCATTTATCATTTAAATGATTCAACCGGTGAAACGAAATTTTTAAAATCCACACGAGAAATAGGCAATTCAAAAGCTCATCGTATATTCAACGAATTCCTATACTACCTACAGATTGAAAATGGCTACTATAAAATACACAGAATTCGATTGCCAAAACATGGAGCTTAGCAAACGTGATTGGTACAATAATTATTGATTCACGTACTCCTTGCTAATGTGCATTAACGCATCACCCTGATTAACAATTGGAGAATGGTTGGTACAAATTATATATCCATCAAAAGGTGCTTTCACGATTCGTTCAAAGTCGCCATACGGATCAGAAATAGAGCCAAGTTTGTCTCCTTTCATCACTTTATCTCCGTTGCTTTTGTAAGAGCGATACAAACCAGAATACTTGGCTCTTACCCAACTTGACTTAGTAATGATTATCGGTTCTTCTCGCGGTTTCATTTTTTCAATCTCAAGAGAAAAATCTCTCATTCCCAATGCATCGATTACACGTATAGCGCCTTCAATGCCTGATTTTGTGACAAGTTTATCAAGATTCAGAGCCTTTCCACCTTCAAACATTAAAACAGTTTTACCGGCATCAGAAGCGGCCTGACGGAACGAATTACTTCTTAACGAAGATCGAATTTGGAATTTGGCTCCAAAAACCGTGGCCAACTCTTCGCATTTTTTATCATCTCCATTGTAGCGCACTTGAGAATAGTTGAAACGGCTGGCTCCTCCAGTATGGAAGTCAATACAGTAGTCAATGTGAGGTACAATTTCCTGCATTATAAAATGAGCAAATCGATTCGCTAGCGAGCCTTTTTTTGAACCAGGAAAGCAGCGATTCAAATCTCTTCCGTCTGGAAACTCTCGTCTTTGGTCTAAAAAACCAAAAACGTTGACAACTGGAATACAAATGATTGTACCACAAGTAGGTTTGTTGTATTTTTTCGCGATTAATTGGCGAACGATTTCTACTCCATTCACTTCATCGCCATGAATTCCAGCAGTGATTAATAAAACAGGTCCATCCTTTTTTGCGCGCTCTACAATTACGGGAATTTCAAGTAAGGTACGCGTATGTAATTTTGCAATCTCAACATTGATAGTTGTCCGACCAATTTTGATCGGAGTATCACAAATAATAGGCGGATTACTGAGCATTTCGTTCTATATATTGAATGATTTCTCCTGCAATATCTTTGTTTGTTGCACTTTCAATTCCTTCCAAACCGGGAGAAGAATTTACTTCCATAATCATCGGTCCTGAGTTCGATTGCAATAAATCAACTCCTGCAACACCAAGTCCTAAAATTTTCGCAGCCTTGATGGCAGTCTCTTCTTCTTCAGGAGTCAATTGAATTATAGTTGCTGATCCACCTCGGTGAAGATTTGATCTAAATTCACCATCCTTTGCCTGACGTTTCATTGCTCCTACAACTACGCCATCTACAACAAATGCACGTATATCAGCTCCTCCAGCTTCTTTTATGAATTCTTGCACAATAACTCTTGCCTGAAGCCCATTAAACGCTTCCAAAACAGATTCTGCGGCTTTTTGTGTTTCTGCTAATACCACTCCGACTCCTTGTGTTCCTTCCAGCAATTTAATTACGCATGGAGCACCGCCAACCTGATGAATTAATTGATCGACATCTTTTGAGTAATTCGTAAATCCAGTTTTTGGAAGCCCCAATCCAGCTCTTGACAATATCTGTAATGTTCTCAATTTGTCTCTCGAACGCACCAATGCTTGAGATTCAGTCGTTGAAAAAACTTTCATCATTTCAAATTGACGGACTACAGCTGTACCGTAAAAAGTAATCGATGCTCCAATTCTAGGAATAATGGCATCAAAGTCATTCAGTTCTTCCCCTTTGTAAAAAACCTGTGGTTTTTTTCGTTCAATAATAATGTCACATTTGGAGTGGTCGACAACAACCATTTCATGTCCGCGTTGTTGACCTGCTTCAACTATTCGACTTGTAGAGTATAGCTTCGAATCTCTCGAAAGAACTGCAATTTTCATTTATTAATTTTTAGTGTAAATAACATTGTACGAATGTATAGAACTTTTCAAAATACACAATGTTTCATATCCCTTTAAAATAGCGAATTTATTCCGAAAATTGACTACTTTTACAAAAAAATCCATTATGGCAAGTAAAAGAATATTGAAAAGAAATGTAAACGACATGATTATTGATGTTGTTGAAGAGTGTTTTTCACTTCAAATGTATGATGAAGGTAAAACTGAAGCGACGAATAAATTAATTGATGAAGCTGCCGATTTTCAGGATGGAATTCTTACTCAGATTCATGCAGCTAAGAATAAAGCAGACTTTAAAACTGTTACAGCGTCTATCGAAGCAAAGGCAATTGAATTTGTTGAGAAATTGAATGCATTGTAGTTAGAAAAAATAAGTGTATTAGAGCGTCTTCTGTTGAAGGCGCTTTTTTTATGCAATCTACTCCGAAATTAATGTAACATTCGTTAACATTTAGATCGGACAATTATTCTTATCTTTTAAGGAGATAGAAATAATACAAATTAATTAAACCTTTAACAATGAACAAGTTTATAATAGTAGCAATAACTTTCCTTTTATCCTGTTTAAGTTTCGGACAAAGTATTGTTCCACAAGATGCAAAAGTAATTCACGATAAAGTTTCAAAGCCGTGTTTATCGATTGTTGTGGATCCTAGTACGGACGAATTAAAAGATGCTTGGGAAGATTACTTAGCTAAAAACCACAGTCTAAAACTAAAAGGAACGGGTTTCTTAACGAACAAAGACGTGTTAACTGCAAAAGGAGTAGTAGTCACTGATGTGTCGTTAAAAACAATGGATTTTTATTCAGAGATTATTGAAGTTGAAGGAAAAACATCAATGAAATTATTTGCTGCTTTTGGATATGATATTTATATCAATAATGCAGATTACCCTACAGAGTATGCGGCATTGAAGAAAATAATGACAACATTTTTAAATCAATATATTCCTGCTTATTACAATGATAAAATTGAACTACACACGAAGGAAGTAAGTGGTTTAACAAAAGACCAAGGGAAATTGAATAAATCCATAGAAAAGAATAAGAAGAACATTGATAAAATGACAAGTAAAATTGAAAAAATGACTTCTGAAAACGAAAAAAGCGACAAGAAATTAGAGGAAGTAGAAACAAAATTGAAAGCTGAAAAAGAAAAGTTGATTTTATTTAAAGGTAAATTAAATGCCCTTTAAACATTTGTTATAAATAGAAAATCTTAATTTAGAGCGTCTTCTGTTGAAGGCGCTTTTTTTTTGACCTATGGAAAAACTATTCTGGAAACAAACAACATTATTTGCTGGATTCGCAGCGTTTTTCGCGTTGATCATTCTTGCACCGAAAGAGGATGCTCTTTTTTGGAATTCTATTGCATTAGGTGGTTTAATGGTTTTTTTCTGGTTGTTTGAAGCACTTCCGATATACGTAACAGCATTATTGCCTTTCATTTTTGGTATTCCACTTGGGGTAATAGATAAAGCCGGATTAGCTAGCAGTTATGGGAATACTACTATTTATTTATTCTTGGGTGGATTCATTCTTGCGTTAGCATTGGAAAAGCATGATGTTCACAAACAAATAGCCAAACGAATAATACTAATTGTAGGTAATTCTAAGTCGCGTTTATTACTCGGTTTTATTTTGAGTACATCATTACTCAGTATGTGGATTTCGAACACAGCAACCGCATTGATGATGCTTCCAATGGCTTTGGCAATTACGAGTTCGATGCCTAAAAAGAAAGGGAAATCAAAGTTCACTTTGTTTCTCCTGTTATCGATTGCTTATTCTGCCAGTGTAGGTGGAATGGCAACAATAGTTGGTTCTCCTCCAAATGGATCAATGCAATCGATTTTAGCACAGAATTATGACATACATATTACGTTTGCCCAATGGATGAAAATTGGAATTCCATTAAGCTTTGCTTTACAATTTATATTGTTCGGCTTTTTCTATTTTTTACTTGGAGCCGAACGAAAGGAGAAAATTGATATTGATATCGAAAAGAAAAAATGGACGATTAGTCAGTTAAAGGTGCTTTTTATCTTTTTGTTAGTGGTTTTAATGTGGACGTTTAAAAGTGTTATCGTTTATTATTTGAATATTGATTTTGAAGATTTTGGACCTGCATTGTTAGGAGCAATGTTGTTATTTGTAACGCCTTCTGATAAATCTAAAATGCTTTTGGAATGGAAGGACACACGTAATCTTCCCTGGGGAATTTTAGTCCTTTTTGGTGGAGGTTTAGCCTTGGCGAAAATGTTTGAATCGAACGGGGTAATTACAGAAGTGTCCACGATGTTTATGAGTTTTAAAACTGCAGGAATAGTTTTGATTTTATTGGTTGTTGTATCAATAGCAACCTTTGGTACTGAGTTAATGTCAAACACGGCATTGGTAGCGGTTTTTATACCAATAATCGGTGAGTTTGCTTTGCAATCTGATTACTCAATAGTTCAATTGTGTGTTCCTGTCACACTTGCAGCAAGTTGTGCATTTATGTTGCCCGTTGGGACTCCTCCAAATGCCATTGTATTCTCTTCTGGAGAAGTGAAAATTAGTGACATGGCCAAGTATGGATTTTTATTGAATGTCGCCGCGATACTATTGATTGTTCTCTTTGGTTCATTCTATTTCTAATCACATTCATCCGAAATCAAACGACGTTCGTATATTTGTAAAAAGCATTAAAAATGAAAGTACTTCTCTCTCCTGCAAAGGCAATTGACATTTCAAAAACATTAAAAACGACCGAGTTTTCATCTCCAGTTTTCATGAGTGAAGCGGAATCATTAATTCAAAAATTAAAAAAGGTTTCCCCTAAGAAAATTGCAACAATGATGCATCTTTCTAAGGAGTTGGGTGAGTTGAACTATGAACGTTACCAGGAATGGTCAACAGATTCTTCGAAAAATGAAAACAATGCACCAGTGGCCGCAGCTTTTAACGGCGAAGTTTATCGTGGATTGGATGCTCCTTCTATGACTGTAGAAGAATTGGAAATTGCGCAAGATAAAGTTCGAATCCTTTCAGGTGTTTATGGTGTTTTAAAGCCGTTAGACGTTATTTATCCATATAGACTTGAAATGGGGACTAAATGGGCTGTAACTCCCGCAAAAAAGAATTTATACCAGTTTTGGGGAACTAAAATCGCTGCACAGTTGAATTCTGAAAATGAAAGTGGAATTACCATCAACTTGGCTTCGACAGAATACTTTAAGGCAGTGGATAAAAAAACATTGAAAGGTCGTGTAATTACTCCTACATTCAAAGAGTTTAAAAACGGCGATTACAAAGTAATTATGGTTTTTGCCAAACGCGCCCGTGGATCAATGGCCCGATACATCGTACAAAACAACATTTCTGATCCAGAACAAATCAAATTGTTCGATACGGATGGTTACAGCTTTGATGCAAACCAGTCGACAGAAGACGATTGGGTGTTTGTGCGGTAGATTATTTATTCTTGAAATTCAATGAACAACCGATTTTTAGGGTAATAATATTATTGATTAGAGAATAATCTCTACTGAAAGAATTCCCAGAATATTTTATTGAATTTTCGGTCTTAACAGTAGAAGGACCAGATTGTTCAAAGGATGAATAATCTAAACTGCCCGAAATCCATGCGAAAATTGGAAAATTGTATGCACATGAAATGAAAAAGCTTCTGTATAAAAAATTAAATCCAACTGGAATTTGGACAAATATGGTTGTTGAATGATCTTTAAAATTCGTTGCTTTTATATTACCGCCTACATTAGAACTTGGGTTATAATGATACTTTTTGTCTATAAATGAAATGTTTAGAGCTATCAAAGGCTTGAATGTAAATTTAATTTTTGGCAAAAAATCATACCAAACTTGATAGCCTAAATATGTCATTTTGATGTTTTCAGAACCATATGCAGAACTCTGACCATATTCCCCATCTCTTGATTGATGATTAAAGTCAAGTAGTTGATACAGATTTTGATACCTTATTCCGATTGTGTGTGAAACCATCGGTCTTTGCAATATTTTATGGTAATTAGAGTTTTTCCCAGCTGTATCATGTCCTTTATAGTATATACCGCCATTGCAATGACTATAAACTTGACCTGCTGTAATTATTGAAAATCCATTATTCACACTTTCTAAGGAGTCTCTTTTTGTTTGACCAAAACAGTTGTTAAGAAAAGTGAAAGTAAAAAGAAGTGACGCCAGAAAACTAAATGTTACACGAATAGTAAATATTTTAAATGTACTTGCAACAATCAAATTTGGCATAAATAGTTTTTACTAAAAATAAACTATTTTCTACAAATCTCTTCTCTTCACCACGAAATAACCAAGTGTAATAAAACTAGTTATCCACCCTAATGCAACTAAAGAGCGCACAGTCTGCGAAATAATTACTGGCGCGACAAAATTAGGGTCTTGTTCAGCAGCGATTTCAAAAATTGCAGTGAAAAATGGAAATGGCGTTAAATCCGCTATTACATTGATCGGCATGTATTGTGAAATTTCTTCTCCCAAAGTCAGGACAAAAATAAACTTGAACATGAAAATCAAAATGTAAAAAATGATTGCGAGGGCAGAGCGTTTCACCAAAACGGCAAACAAAAATGCAAATGAAAAGTAACCCAATGTTTGAACGAAATACACTCCCACGTAATGTAAACCGGAATAGAAATCGTTTGATTCAGAATAAATCAAGCCGAAAATAATTCCAATTAAAAAGGTGTATAAGGTCACAAAACCAGCCAAAGCTGTGAAGAAATAAAATTTGGAAAGAATCATTTGTTTTCGACTCAGTCCGTCAATTATATTTTGTCGTTGTGTTCGATACGTAATTTCATTACACGTAATTGTTACAATTAAAACACCGAGAAGCAGATTCAACCAACTTGCTGTCCAGGTGATGTAATTCCAAACAGTTGGAAAACCGAACAATTCAGACTTTTCCGGAAAGAACGGAATGCTAAATGAACTTAGTCCAAAAAAAGCCAGCGGAACCAATCCGATGTAAATAAGTAATATCGTCCAGAATGTTCCGTAATTACGGACTTTCGAAAATTCTATTTTTAGTAAGTGTATCATTATTTCGTGATTTCAAGGAATTGATCTTCAAGACTCTTTTTGATTTCTCTTAATTCAGATAAAACGATGCCTTTGTCGAAGAATAATTGATTTATTTGCTCTGTACTGATATCTCCACTTACATCTAGTACAATACGTTTGTCTTTGGATATATTCAATGAAACACCTTCGATTGAAGGCAGTGCAGCTTCTATTTCTGATAAGTTTCGTGAGCCAACAATAATTTGTCTCGCTCCTCCAATGATATCTTCAATTCCACTTTGGCGAATGGCAACACCGAATTTCAAAATAACGACATCGGTACATACTTTCTCAATCTCATCCAATTGGTGAGAAGCAATAATAATTGTCTTTCCTTCTTTGGCGATTTCCAAAATCAATCCACGAATTTCCGCAATTCCTTGTGGATCCAGTCCATTTGTCGGTTCATCTAAAACCAAAACTTCTGGGTCATTTAGAAGTGCAGAAGCAATTGCAAGACGTTGTTTCATTCCAAGCGAGAATGTTTTAAATTTAGATGTCTTTCGTTCAAAAAGATTCACTGATTTCAACACCTTTTCAATTCGCTCTTCTACATTCGATAGTTTTTTGATTCGTGCTACAATACGTAGATTCTTCTCGGCGCTCAGATATGGATAAAAATTAGGTGTTTCTAAAAGTGCGCCAATTCGTTCACGGTTATCGTCTTTTTCTCCGTTACCAAACCACGAAAAATTTCCGCCAGAAGCATTAATTACACCAAGTAAAATTCCCAATGTTGTCGTTTTTCCACTTCCGTTCGGGCCGAGAATTCCGAAAATCATTCCCTTTTCAACAGTTAAGTTGAGTTGATCCAATGCTTTTACCTTTCGGTACTTCTTGGATAATCCTTTAATTTCTAGAATAGTGTTGCTCAAAGTACTACAGTTTTTGATTGATTAAATGTACTGAAAGGATTTCATCTTTTACGTAAAGATTTACAAACGGTAAATTGTTGAGGATGATTGGAATTTATCAATCACATTTCCCAATCACTCTCGTCAAACCAATGCTTAGTTCTGGCTCAAAGCCATAGGTCAGATCTTTGTAATTAGTGGGGTTGAATTTTCGCTTATCAATTGAATAAAAGTAGGGGATTTTGAATCCGTAATTGAATGTCAATCTACCTGTCAAGCGAATGGTATGATATACTTCCAAGCTTAACGCACTGATAAAATGGTAATGCGTAAAGTAAGCAAATACTTCTTTCGGTATTTCTATAGATCTATAATAACCTTTTGTACTAGATTCGGCATAGCCTATTTTGTTGTTTAGATTTACTCGGAGGCCGTGCGAAGTTCCAAATTCAAAAAAATATCCGAGGCCAAATTGAACTCCGAAAGAGCGCACCTTTGAACTATAATCGAGAATGTGGTAGTCAGAGAGTTCATCTGTTCTAATTTCATTTACCGATTTGAAAGGTGATTTAATTGGTTCTCCACTGTATAATCTATCTGGATTATTCTGAATCAATTCTCTTCCATTGGAACCAGAAAAAACGCCTACAGAATACAGCCACTTGTCTTTTATAACTGATTGAAAATGAAAAGTAAAGATTAAGTTGTCTAATTTCCGTGTTCCAATGTCTAGACCAATACGGTGTTGTGCATTGACATTGGTGCAAATACATGTGAAAATTAACGTTAACCTAATAATAGTATGAAACATCTGCAGTAGATTATTTGAATGAGTATAACGATAATTTCAATCGTTTATTTCTTTCAGACATTTTTATGCGAACCATCGCAACTTGGCATTCGTTTCGATTTTCCACAAACGCAATCGTTGAAACCAATTCCGTTTAAAATTCGAGTAGTATTTTCTTCAATTCTGGAGATACGTGTTTTTGCTTGTTTTGCAGAGGCAAAATGATAGATGTACCCACGTTGTCGCCCTGGAGTTAATCCTTCAAATGCATTTTTAAACGTTATATCATTGTCCAGTTTGTCTTGCAATTCATCAGGAATAACATATTCGTTTGTTTTCTTTAATGCGACCTTTAATCCCGCTTTTTCAACTTCAATGGCTTCAAAAATGTAGGCTTTAATAATAGGTTCTTGCTCTTTTATCTGCTGAAGACTTGAAAAACGAAGTTGCCGCGCTGATTGAACATTTTCGGTTTGTTGTATTAAAATACCTTCAGAATCATTTAGCAATACTCCTTTGTGAAATAAAATCGCGCAATATTCTTTAAATCCGTGAATTAGAACAACATTGGCTGAGTTTAAATCGTAACACGGAACGCCCCATTTTAATTCCTCATTTAAGTGGCAATCGAGCACAATCTGTCTTAATAAAGTCATTTCATCTCGCCATTTTTTCGCTGTCGCTAGGAAATTGTCAACTTTTGGATTCATTTAAGTCGTTTTATGCGTTATCCAGCCCACCTTCTAAAACGTCCCATGTGTGATCAGCCAACAAGCGAACAGTCGCTAAATAATCGAACGTTTTTTTGGATCTTCCCCATTGGTCTGGACCGATTAATGAAAGTAGGTAAGAGCTATCTTCTTTTTTATATAAATGATAAATGTGATTAATCAACGGCTCAAATCTCATTTCCGCTTGATAAATCATTTCAGAAATGTCCTTCCGCATGTTTAATTTTTTCGCCTGTTCAGCTAACAATTGCATTTGCTGATAGATTTGATCCAATTGCATGTCCGTTTGGAATTCCATTGCGGACAACGCACGTCCTTTTATTTTTCCTTTATCCTCGGGTTTTACAAGAGCACTTCCAGCATGATGTGGATATTCAAGAGAACTTGGTGTCTCTGTAATTTTATCAGGATCAATTGGATTTTGAAATTCTTCACTCATAGTTTAAAGATAGAATATTGCACAAAAAAAAGGAAGCATTTGCCTCCTTTTCATGTAATTATTTTGATTGGATTATTTAACGCGTTCTACGTAAACTCCAGTTCGAGTGTCAATTTTAATCACTTCTCCGTTGTCTATAAACAATGGAACACGAATTTCAGCTCCTGTAGCAATTGTAGCAGGTTTCATCGAGTTTGTTGCCGTATCTCCTTTTACACCTGGTTCTGTGTAAGTGATTTCAGAGATTATATGCATTGGAAGTTCAAGAACTAACGGCATTTCTTCTTCAGCATGAAACAAGATGTTACAAATCATTCCTTCCTGCAAAAACAATGGTTTTTCAACCATGGCTGCAGGTATATTCACTTGTTCAAAAGTTTCATTGTTCATGAATACATACGTGTCTCCTTCTTGATACAAGTATTGATATTCTCTATTTTCAATACGAACAACTTCAATTTTATGTCCTGCTGAGAATGTAAAATCGAGTACTTTACCTGCCTCAATTTGACGCATCTTTGTTCTTACAAACGCAGGTCCTTTTCCTGGTTTTACATGTTGAAATTCAATGATTTGACAAAGTTTTCCGTTGTGATTGATACACAATCCATTTTTAATATCTGCTGTTGTTGCCATGCTTGTTTTTGTTAAGGTAGCGAATATACTAAATTTTTAACTTTCACCATTGGCGTTTGCCCAATAATCGTGATATTTGGATTATGAATTGGAAGGAATTTTTAGAATACGAGATTGTAAAAGTTGGAAAGTTCGAGCTTTTAGTTGGTAATTTATTGGTCGCTAGTGCAATTCTAGTTGGTACAATTTTAGCCTTGATGTTTTTGAAACGCGTCATTCTTCGTCCGAGAATTTTTAAGGATAAAATTGACGACAAAAGGAGAATGTCGATCTATTTGATTACAAAATACTTCGTTTGGATAATTAGCGTAATATTCGTCCTTCAAGCGCTCGGTTTTCAAGTTACCGCGCTGTTAATTGGTTCTTCTGCCTTGTTAATTGGTTTGGGACTTGGACTTCAAACTATCTTCAAAGATTTGGTTTCAGGATTGTTCTTGTTGTTTGAAGGAACCATGAAGGTTGGAGATATTATTGAGGCTGATGGTGTAATTGGGCGGGTTGTTGAGATTAATTTGCGTTCCTCCGAATTGATAACGCGAGAAGATGTTAAAATTATCATTCCGAATTCACGTTTTGTCAGTGATAAAGTGGTGAACTGGTCACACGACGTCGATCATATACGTTTTGAAATTAATGTAGGATTGGCTTATGGAATTGATGTAGAAGCTGCGATTGCTGTGCTTCAAGATGTATTGAATAACAACAAACACGTGATGAAAAAACCTCAGAGCTTTGTGCGATTTACAGATTTTGGGGAATCGTCATTGGATTTTGAGTTGATTTTTTGGTCAAGTGAAATGTTTACAATTAATACAATCAAGTCGGATATTAGAAGAGAAGTTTATATTAAGTTAAGAGAACACAATATTGAAATTCCGTTCCCGCAAAGAGATGTGCATATTAAAGGAATGGAAAGTGTTTCAATGACTGCAAAAAAGGATTAAAACTTTCCTTTTGATTTCATTTTAGATTCAAACGTTTCAGTTTTAGTTTGATGAACGAATAAGAAATCGCCTTGTTCTAATTGTGAGTCCGAATTTTCTTTCACAATTTTAAAGTTAGCAATACCGTATTGGATGTAACCTAACTCCTTGAAATAGGAAATCATTTCTTTCTCGTTTTCCGGACCAATTTCAATTTGAACTGTGGGTTTTTGTTTTTCGATTACGGATTTAATTTCATTAAAAACAACTACTTCGTAACCTTCAATATCACATTTGATGTAGTCGATTTTATCCAATGATCCGAGCAGTTTACTTCCTTTTATTAATTCAACATCGTGCGTTTTGTGCGCTTGTTTTTCTTCTTCAGATGAAGCGATGTGAGGTAAACCAGTGCGAATCATTCCATTCGACTCAGGCATTACCATTGTAATTGTTCCTTCTTCATTTCCCAAGGCACAATTGTAAATTTTCACGTTTGATTTAGAACCAATGAAGTAATTTAATGTCTCAAAAAATGGTTTTACTGGTTCAATGGAAACTAGTTTTCCTTGTGGTACAAGTCGCGAAAAAGTTTTTGAAAAATAACCCAGATTTGCACCGATATCAACGATTGTATCTGTCGGTTCAATTAAATCCTTCACCATATAATGGTATTTGAATCGCTGATCGTTTTTTAAAAAGCCAAGGGAATACAAAAAGTAAAAACCACGGTGTAAGGTTTTCAAATATGTTTTTTGACTCAACAGTTTAAATAATAACTTTTTTGCGAAAACAATCATAGATGCATTGACTTATACAGCGAAATTAGTGTTTTTGTATGGATTGCTATTGAATGTTTAGAATTATTTCCATATCTTCGATGTATGACTCGTACCAACACAGATTGGCTTACAGTCAACTTCGTAAGAAGGACCCATGTGGACAATTTGAAGCTTAAAATTTTACCTTAAGGAGAGACTCAGAAATACAATGGCGGGCCGCACAGTCTTCGGATTGACAAGATTTATCTAACAGCGGATTACAAAACATTTAGGCAATGTATTGACAGTCATAAATGATGAAATTATGCCTTTATCGAGCAACGGAACAACAGTAGATAGCTACCAAGTTGGTATTGTGAATGTAAGTGATTATTCGGGCTTCGGTGTTCAGTTGGATGGTAGAACATTTAGTAGTTCGGATTACAGATATGGCTTCCAAGGTCAAGAGAAGGATGATGAGATTAAGGGAGAGGGTAATAGCGTAAATTACAAGTATCGTATGCATGATGCTCGTATAGGTAGGTTCTTTGCAGTTGACCCGCTGAGTCCAATTTATCCAGCGAATAGTTCGTACGCTTTTAGTGAGAATACAGTTATTAATGCAATTGAATTAGAAGGATTGGAAAAATTGGATGCTACTTCAATAAGTAAGGAAACGTTTACGCCAAAACTAAAAATCAATTTTCCTAATGGTTCTCATGCTATAGTTTATGCTACGCATGGAGGGGCATATGCTATTTCACAGGGAGATAGAGATTTAATAAACTCTTTTGAAGGTTACTCTGCAACTCCTGGCAATAAAGGAGAACAAAGTGGACATGGGAGTACAACTATTACAAGTGGAGTTGGAGGAGTCTTTAACATGAATAAATATCCTGAAAATGCAGGGTTTAGGAGTAGCCATATTACTACGCCTTATTCTATAGGAGGAGTAAACACGGCGAATCCAGACTTGTTTTTAATGGGCACTTTGATTAAAAGTGGTGAAAAGGGATATGATGATAAATATCGTAATTCAACAAAAAACAGTAATTATTCTAATAGAGCTTTCGAAAAATTGAAGCAAGCCGTGAATAATGGAATCAATGGAGTTTTAAGTCCCAATCCAGAGAATAAAATATTAGAAATTAACGTTGACTATAATCCTAATACTCTTTCTGATAATACTCAATCAGACTTATCAAATTACAGAAAAGAATTAGAAGTGAAATACCCTGATGCAAAAATCAATTTTAATCCAGCGACGAGTGAGGAGCTTGAGTATAATATGATTAATAACTTAGAGGTTAAATATTCTGATTCTAATAATCAGCAACCAGTAATTGAAGAGTTATAAAATTTATAAAACGGACAATATGAAGAAATTGGTATATATGATTTTGCCTGTAATTTTATTTGGATGTCATTCTGATGATATAAAAGATTTAACAAAGAAAAATTCGAGCCATGATAATGATATTACAGAACAAGTTGGTTATAATGTAGAGTTCTTTTCTGAAAGTCAACAAAATTATTCGTTTCACTCGGCAAAAGGGATTGATATTAGGGGATTGGAAGGGACTAAAATTTCTATTCCAAAATATTGCTTTGGTGAATATGAAGGGATAGTTAAAGTTAAATTAGTTGAAGTCTATGATATTAATGAGATGTTGAAATTAAATTTGTCTACAACTACAGGCAATGATTTAATACTTGAAACAGGGGGGATGATTTTTTTTCAACCATATGATTCAACAGGGGCAGTTCTTCATCCGAAGAATAAATATGTTATAGAGTTCTCTAAAAACAGAAACTCCAAAATGAAACTGTTTAAATCAGAAAGGAAGAATTTAGAGGAAACTCCGAATTGGGAATTATTACCTGAAGCAAAAAAGCCCCCTGAAAAAAAAGTTAAACGTATTAGGGATGGATACTATGGAATTCCTCCAGATGGTGATACAATTTTTTATGAAAGTGAAATTGAATCATTTGAAGAGCAATATATTTTTGAAACTTTACATGTTGGATGGTTAAATTGTGATATGTTTTTAGAATTTGATGATTTAATCGTTCAAAGTGTTGATGTTAAAGCCCATATTAATGAGGATTACACTTACTTTATAGTATTTGAAAACTATAATTCTTTGATAGCAAGAAAACCAGATAGTAAGGGGAATTTAAAGTTTAGATATGTACCAAATAAGGAGCCTGTTTACTGTATGGCACTTTCTATTAATTCAGGTGAAGTAAAATTTGGAATTGAAAATATTGAACTTTCTGAGCATAATGAAGTAAGGTTTTCTAAAATTGAAGTGCTTTCACATAATGTTTTTAATAAACGAATGAGAGAGCTTTTTTCTAAAGATGTTTGGAGCAGAAATACCGAAAGTAGAGTGAAATTTTGATAGGGCAAACTCCACGCATCCCACTTCAAAAGCGTTCCAACATTGGAATAGATTGAAGTAAGATGGAGCCAATGGAAATTAAAAACCAGATGAGAAAAAAAACTTAAAGGCTGTCAGATTGTTGGCGGTCTTTTTAGATGGGATTTAAAATATTAGATTTTATGAAAACAGATGAATTAAAAATATACCAGGGACAATTAATTTTGCCTTTTGGAACACCTTGCATTATTTCTGCATCTTGGGAAACTGAAACTCACATTCATTGTGAATCAGTTGCGATATTATTTTCATCAGATGGTAAAATTGATTTGGGCATATACTATCATCCGATATTGAAGAATATCGGAGGAATTAAATCAATAGATGACGGAATTATCTATGGATTCCAAATGGCTCACCGTGAGTTACCAAGACTATTCTGGAATTTTAGTCTTCGTGTTTCAAAAAATTCGGATTGGATTTCCAATTATGGTGGATTAGACATTTTGCTTAATGAGATTACAGATTCTGAATTGATTATTTTATCTCATATTAAAAGAATAGACAATACGCTAATTGAATTTCTAGAGAGAAATGTTAAATCCGATTTATTAAAATCGCTGGTTAATCTGGCTGATGATTTGGATATCCAAGTTTCAGAATATCCTTCAAACAAAAATTGACGGAGATAGGCTTATGATTTTTTTATAATCAAATAATTGAAAACAATAAATAACCTCATATGCTAAACAACGACATAATTATTAAACGATTGGCTTTAATAAAGTATCTGTATAATTTGGGGATTGAACAGTCAAAGCAATCTGAAACAATAGCTTCACTTTCAATATTATCTATGCATGATAGCATCGAAATGTATTTGAAATTATTAGCGGAGCATCTCAATATAAAGTCGGAAAAGTTTAGTTTTATTGATTATTGGGTAAATATTCCTACACTCACTTTAAAGGAGTCCATGCGTAATCTAAATGCAAGGAGAGTGAATATTAAACATAAAGGATTATTGCCTTCAAAAGGGGATATTGAAATCAGCAGGGTTAATACAATAGACTTTTTTGAGCAAAACACATTGATTCATTTTGGGGTAGATTTTAGTGAAATTTCGCTTTTATCATTAATTCAATATGAGAAAACTCGTGAACGATTGACTAATGCTCAGAAAGCTCTTGATGAAACCAATATAGAAACTTGCATTGAAGAAGTTGCCTTGGCTTTCTATGAATTAATTTCTTCATACGAAAATTCTAAATCAAGTTATTTGGGGAACTCTCCATTTTATTTTGGGAAAAATTTAAACTTTCTAAGTTCATTTCACATGGGAATCGGAAACTCATCAAACGACCGATTTGAGAGTAAACTCGGAGAATTTGTTGACAAGGTTAAAGACTCTTTAGATGGCATTCAGAATGCCGTAAAAATAATGAGTTTCGGTATAGATTATAAAAGGTATGCAAAATTCAAGCTCCTAACTCCTTTTGTTTCCAAAACAATTGGAGGTGAATTAAAAGCAGAAGTTTGGGGGAAGAAAAAATGGACAAAAGAGAATTGTCAGTATTGTATTGACTTTGTCTTAGACAGTGCTTTGAAGCTTCAAGAATTTGACTTCGACATAAATGAGTTAATTGATAATGACATGAGAACTATCCTCAAAGAGGAGTAGAAAAACTGGTTTTCTCTTTTACATAGAGTTCTTTTCTTTGTGGACTTCACGAATTCCAAGACAATAGGTGTTGCAACATTGGAACAGATTGAATAAACTGAAATTATAGAAAAAGCAATAATTTTTGAAAGTCCATTTGTAGTAAATAAATTTGTATTTATTAATTAAAAATAATTAGAAAGCACTATGTATAAAGATTTTAAAGGTTATGTGATAGTTGACACGGTTGAACATATAACAACAATAAATGAATATGCTCAATTGTATAATATAGACATTAATTTGTTTGAGGTTTTGAGCATTGAAATCGGTGGATTTAAAGAGAATATTTCAAGTAAGTTTGTTTGTAAAAATAAAGTGGACGGAGAAATAGTTGAGTTTCCTATCAAGCCTTATACTAAAGTTTTTGAGGAGTTCTTCAAAACGACAAAAATTGTTATCGAAAATAAATAATCAAAATGGAAGACCGAGTCTTTAGAGAATTGATGCTTTCGGAGGAACTTAGTACCTCTGTCAGATTAATTGAGCTAGGTTTAGGTGAAATTCAAAATTTGGGTGGTGCAAACAATTTTCATCACTTACCATTTCAACTTTTATCAAGTGGAATAGAGCGATTATTGAAATGCCATATTTGTTATGGATTTCTTGAACAGAATGAAAGGCTTCCAAGTTTCAACGAGCTAAAGAATAGTGGAGGTCGGAGTGGTCATGACATACAGGAACTACTTAAGGAAATTACTCAGAATTATTTTGAACAACCTGTTCTCGCATTGAAAGATGATTACACGTACATTATTTCAAATAAAAGGTTAAAGACGCTTTTGGAGTTACTTTCTGAGTTTGGTAAGTATTCAAGATATCACAATTTAGATATTGTTACTGGCGCCGAAAAGCCGAGTCGTGATGTAGAATCAGAATGGAGAATATTTGAAACAGACTTGGCATTAGAAAAGGAAGGTATAGTAAATCAATTAATGGATATAAACACCTCAGCCTATGCCATTGATTTCATCAATCGACAAGTGATTGTGTTACTGGAAAAGTTTGTTCGTGCTATTGCAAGACAATTTACAATTGGTCAACTGGGTAAAAAAGCACAACAGCACTCATCAGTTTTGATGTTCTACATTACTTTGAAAGATGATGATTTAGGTACTACAAACTATCGAGAAGCAATTACAAGATTTAAAGCACAAAAGAAAGCACCGAAGAAAAGAACCTTTATTGATAATCTAAAAAGAAAGTTCAGTTCTAATTATGTTAGTAAAAAAATCAATCGCTCAGAATTAGAAGGAGAATGGGCTTTCTACCATGATGAAATTATAATTGAGTGTCGATATGGCTTTTGGTGTGTGGTTACGATAGATGGTTATGATTATGCTTTAAATGGAGCGGCACAAGGCAAATATAAACTTGAAGATTCACATCAAGCTGGAATGGCTAAGCTTGGAGTACCTGTTAATCTATTCATTGATATGTGTTTTGAGCTTTGGAAAAAAAAGTAAATTAAAATTAATGTGTTAGTACCTTGCAGACAATCTAGAATAAAACCATTCCAACATTTGAACATATTGAGTATGTAAAGTTTTTAAGAAATGAAGATTAGAACAACTTTTGTTTCTTACTTCATCATCTTAAAAATAGGCTGGAATTTATTCTTCACTTTTTTAGGGTCACTTACAATATTGTCTTTAGGCATTATCATTGCTTTTAAGAGTTGGTTCACTGGCTCTGGCAAATGAGTTGTAAATGTGGTCTTTGGAGCATGAATAGATGGATTGTAATTCTCCATGATACTATTGTAAAAGTTATTGAGTGTTTCGATTAACTCGTTATCAGTTTCAGCAGAAGGAATCACCATTGGCGGATATAAATACGACGAGAAGTCGTCCATTGCCATATATGTAACAATGTAGCTACCATCCTCAGTTTCATTCATGAAAGCTGTGATATAAATTACCTCGTATGGCTTTGTCGTTTTGATAAAGTAAATATAATAAATTAACAATCGATTGATGGAGTTCAAGTTTTTTTCCGTACCATTTGTGGATGTCAATCACAAACAAGCAGAAAGGAACAATCATTGAGAATCTAGTTGTAGAGCTAATCACATTTGGAAGTAATGGAGCTTTAACATGCTATACACCAAATGCGGATGATGATGGTTTAGACTTAATAATTAATCGAAAAGGCGATGTAAATCCACTGTTTATTCAAGTAAAAAGCAGATTTGGACTAGAAAAAAATGGCAGATATGCTCATAACATTGGAGTGAATACTTGCAAAAATCATCCGCTACTCTACTACATCTTCCTACTTTACAATCAAACTGCTCGTGACATTCAGTGCGCTTGGATTGTGCCGTCTAATGAATTGTTTGAGAAAATAAAAGTCAGTGAAATAGCAGGCAGACAGAACCATTTACGATTTGGGGCAAATCCATTTTCTGTAAAAGATAAATGGTCTGAATTTAGAATAAATGCAAATGAGGTTGGAAGTTATTTACTGAAAAAGCTTGGTTAGTGATTGGGGTTAGTTGTAGCTAATTGGGATTAATTTAAAGTATAATTGACTATTTAACTCATAGAAAGTCGCTTAAAACGCTCGGGATTGAGCCGTTTAATAAAAGTGACAAAGCGCCATCAATTAATGTTTCACTTTTGGAAAGATGTTTCTAATCGTCCAATTTAAGACGTGTTGCAACAGGATTTAGACATCAATGCGCTCAGCGCATTGATCCGTTGCACGGATTGCATGATTCAATTTATAGTTTGCTTAATGTAATTATATACCTGTCTCTTATACACATCTCCGAGCCCACGAGACAGGCAGAAATCT
>OLID01000329.1_pt1 | contig 22745 bp, 16 predicted proteins | sample 1609361 | NCBI WGS metagenome assembly OLID01 (sample SAMN05416778, study PRJEB24817) | seawater metagenome | isolation source: Sea water | place: Canada:Atlantic | collected 2013-07
TCGTGGGCTCGGAGATGTGTATAAGAGACAGGATCTATGGTGTCAGCACGCAGCGCAGAGACATTGACATTGCGAACCACGGACAGCGACTCCAGGTAAGTCATCAATGCGGTGTGGTTGGCAAGATCCGTAATCCCCTCGACCCGCAACAGGATTTCATCTTCCTGTTCGAATTCGCTGAGAACCAGCCCGAAGTGCTCCGCCAGGCGGGTAGTGACCTCGTCCAGAGGAACGTCCATGTAGGTATCGACACTGTTGTCGACATGATCAAAAACATGCACCTGGTCCCGAAACAGGAACTGCCACAAGCCGACGACTTCGTTGGCCGGTGTGATCAACAGACGACCGGCCAGCACGCTGTCGGCACCGTAACGTTGTCCGGCCTCGCGTAACGCATCCGCGTCCAGGTTCCAGCCCTGGCTGACCGGGACCATGCGCCGGTCGGTGAGATCCAGCAGCGGAATCAGGACAGGCACACCGCGCTCTGTGGCAAACTCACGGGCCTGTGTCAGCAATTCATGTTCCGAACTCGAGCCCAGCATGGTCCGGCGCCCGTCATCCTCCTGCACGGTTATCCAGAGCAGGACACTGGCACGGTTGCGATCCCACACCGGAATATCGGCGCCGCTCAGCAATTCATCTATAAGGCTCTGGTCAAAACGCACATCCAGGCGGCGTTCGAGCATCACGGTACGGTAGCTGACCTCGGCCACGTAGGCCGAGGCCTGTCGTGCCGCTTCGACGATACGCGGATGTTCCAGCCAGCGGCGTTCGCCGGTCACCTTGACAATGACGCGCTCAAAGGCTTCGCGGTAGGCGCGTTCGCGGGCAGATTCACTCTGGTTCTCGACGACGATCTCTTGATTGTACAGGCCGTCGACAGGCAACGCCTGCACAAAAGACGTGGCCAACAGGGCAAACATCAGCAGCAGCCACGCAGATCGGGCCGACGCCCATAATGCCGAAAAGAGAGTTGTCATGCGCGTCATCATAACCGATCGCACGCCTGTTTTACATAATCGCCTGACGAAGCCGCCGGCAACTGGTAAAATACGACTAACCATTTTTTTATTCAGGGATGCCCCATTTTCATGACCAGCAAAGCGACCTCCTCTGCCAGTAATCAGCCTGCCAAAACCAGTCTCAGCTACAAGGACGCCGGCGTGGATATTGATGCCGGCGATGCCCTGGTGGAAAAAATCAAGTCGGTCACCCAGTCGACCCGCCGCCCGGAGGTGCTGTCCGGACTGGGCGGTTTCGGCGCCCTGTGCGAGATTCCCGAAGGTTACCGCAAACCGGTGCTGGTGTCGGCCACCGATGGCGTGGGCACCAAACTGAAACTGGCCATCGATATGGGCAAACACGACACCATCGGCATCGACCTGGTCGCCATGTGTGTTAATGATCTGATTGTTTGTGGCGCCGAGCCCCTGTTTTTCCTGGACTATTACGCCACCGGCGGGCTCAACGTGGATGTTGCCACCGAAGTGGTCAGCGGCATTGGTGAAGGTTGTCGGCAGGCTGGCTGTTCACTGATCGGTGGCGAAACGGCGGAAATGCCCGGCATGTACCAACAAGGCGACTATGACCTGGCCGGTTTTGCGGTCGGCGTGGTGGAAAAAGAGGCCATTATCGACAACAGCCAGGTGCAGCCTGGTGACTGCCTGATCGGCCTGGCCTCGTCCGGCCCTCATTCCAACGGTTACTCGCTGATCCGAAAGGTGCTGGAAGTGTCCAATGCCCAGCTGGACGATCCGTTCGGTGACAGCACGCTGGGCGATGTTCTGCTGGCGCCCACGGAAATCTACGTCAAGGCTCTGCAGACGTTGCAGGCAACCGTACCTGTCCACGCCATGGCGCATATCACCGGCGGCGGAATACTGGAAAACCTGCCACGGGTAATGCCGGACTATACTCAGGCAAGTATCGACACAGACGCGTGGCTGCGTCCGGCCATTTTCGACTGGCTGCAGATGAGCGGCAATATCGCTAACCGTGAAATGTTGCGCACCTTCAACTGCGGCATTGGCATGATTGTCTGTGTCGCTGCCGACAAGGCCGACCATGCCATTGAGATACTGCAAAAGCAGACCCGTGGTGCCGTCCTGCTTGGACATATCCACAAAAGTGAACAGCAAAAGCCGGCTGTGACGCTGACCGGTAAGTATGCGTGAACCCAGGGCAGTCGACAGCGACACTGTCAAAATCCGCGCCGGCCGCTGGTGCCCGCCCCTGTCAGGTGGTGGTACTGATTTCCGGCAGCGGCAGCAATCTGCAGGCTATTATTGATCACCGCAAGGCCGGCGGTTACCAGCTTAGCGGTGTTATCAGCAATCGCGCTGACGCGTTTGGCCTGCAGCGGGCCAGCAGCGCCGGCATTGCCACCCGTGTGCTCGACCATAAAGCTTTCACCTCACGCGAGGCCTTTGATGCACAGCTGATGCAGGAAATAGATGCATTCCGGCCGGACCTGGTGGTGCTGGCCGGTTTCATGCGCATACTGAGCAACGGCTTCGTGCAGCACTATGCCGGACGCCTGTTCAATATTCACCCGTCGTTGTTACCTGCCTACAAGGGCACTCATACTCACCAGCGTGTTCTCGATGCCGGCGAACACAGGCACGGCGCCAGCGTGCATTTTGTGACCCCGGAACTTGATGGCGGGCCGGTCATCCGACAGGCCGTCATTGACGTGCGCGCTGATGACAACAAGGATACGCTGGCACAGCGTGTTGCTATCGAAGAACACAAAATATACCCTGAGGTGATCACATGGTTCGCCCACGGACGCCTGCAGATTGATGATGAAGGCGTTCTGCTGGACGGTCAGCGACTGCCCGAGTGCGGCGTTCAATCAGGCTGCCATCAGTGATTGTGTTTGGCTGTTGTTCAGCTTGACGCGCGTAAGATTGGATTCTGACAACGACTCAATTCGGTTTTTGGCTATTCGATTCTCTGGCGATAAGGCACCTTCATGACACTGCTACGGAAGACACTTGGTCTGCTTGCAATCACGGCTTTGACAGTCGCCGCTGCGACAGCTGGCGCCCGGCTGCACGCGAGTGAGGCTGACAACCAGGCATCGGCGAATCAGGCTCCTCTGATCGCGCCCACACCCTACGAGGCCAGGTATCAGGCTCGTGCCCGCGGCCTGAGCACAGACGCGTATCGCAATCTGGTGCAGACCAGTGACAACGTTTACCAGCTCAGCCACGGACTGTCATTACGCGTGCTGGGCGCCAACCTGATCACCGTGGCCGAAACCAGTCACTTTTACTGGCTGGATACGGGCGCCGTGCCGGTATCCTACGCGTTTGAACAAAGCGGGTTACGTCGGCGCGAGGAACGCATCAGCTTTGACTGGGAAGCTCGACAGGCCACGGTTACCCGGAATGATCGGGAGACAGTCACCAGCATTAGCGACGGCTTGCTGGACAACCTCAGTTTCACCGCACAAATGAGTTCACAGCTTCACGCCCGACCGGATTTGCTGGCGCCGGGCACCACGCTTGCATTCCCGATCCTTGATGGCACTGAACCGGAAGAACAGCTGTATCGCATCACCGCAAGGGAAACCGTGGAAACTCTGGCTGGGCCGCTGGATACCGTGCTGGTTGAGCGCATTCGGGAACCCGACAGTGATCGCAGCACCCGGATCTGGCTGGCAGTGGAGCATGAGTTTGTACTGGCCCGGCTGGAGCAGATAGAGGACGGAGACACTACTGAACTCTTGCTCTCATCACTGACCATGGGAGACGTGCACCTGCAGAGCGCGGAGTAGACCTAGCGCTGCATGTCGTATTTGCGCATCTTTTCCACCAGCGTCGTACGCCGGATGTTAAGCCGATCGGCGGCCCGCGCCACCACACCGCCGCTGTCATCAAGTGCCTGTTCAATCAGACTGCGCTCCAGATTGCCCAGATATTCTTTCAGATCCAGGCCATTAAGCGGCAACAGGTTGCTGTTGCCCTGGCTCAGCGTTGAACCGGACTCGCCTCCCAGAACGCTCTCGGCAATGTCGGTATCACCGTTAACCGGGCTTGTTGCTTCCCTGATATTGATCAGTTCTTCTGCTTCCTCAATGACCTGCGGCAGCTCTGTACCTTCCGGCTGATACTGCCGCGGCAGATCGTGTAAGCCAACCACGCCGTGCGGATGCATGATGGCCATGCGCTCGACAAGATTGGCCAGCTCACGGACATTGCCGGGCCAACTGTACTGGCCCAGGGCACGGATCGCTGCCGAGTTGAATCGTACCGAGCCCCGCTTGCTGTTCTCCAGTCGCGAAATCAGTTCATTGAGCAGGAACGGTATATCTGACGCCCGCTCACGCAGCGACGGCATTTCGATGGGAAACACGTTGATCCGGTAATACAGATCCTGCCGGAACGTGCCGGCATTGATCATATCTTCCAGGTTACGGTGGGTAGCCGCCAGAATGCGCACATCGGTCTGCAGGGTCTTGGTGCCGCCCACACGCTCGTAACTCTGCTCCTGTATCACCCGCAGCAATTTAACTTGCATGGGTAGCGGCATATCTCCTATTTCATCGAGAAACAGGGTGCCGCCCTGAGCCAGCTCGAAGCGCCCGACCCGGGTAGAAATGGCCCCGGTAAAAGCGCCTTTTTCGTGACCAAAGAGTTCACTTTCCAGAAGGTCGGGCGGAATGGCTCCGCAATTGATGGGCACAAATGGCTTGCCGGCGCGATTGGAATTGGCGTGCAGGTTGCGGGCCACCACTTCCTTGCCGGTGCCGGATTCACCGGTGATCAGCACAGTCACTTCCGTGTCGGCTACCTGCGACATGAAATGCCGGATACGTTGTACCGAGGCGCTGTTCCCCACCAGGCTGCGGAACATATTATAGTCACGCACACTGCCAACATCACGCAGGCGTGCATAGTGTTCGCCATAGACCTGGGCCTTGTGCAAGGCGTCCAGCATGGGCTGGTAACTGAGCGGCAAGGGGATAGTAGCCACCACGCGGGTAGATATGCGGGCAGCAAATTCCGGCAGCTCCTGATCGCCCAGCAACACCAGCGGCACGCCATCATGCCAGTCGGCGAGCTCTTCCAGCAGACCGGCCATCAGGGAGGGTTTGTAGTGTCCGACCAGGATCAGCTTGAGTGTATCCGGGCACAAGCCCTGCGCAGCCACCTCGTCGCACCAGTGTCCGCGCGCAACGGTCAGGGAGCTTTCGCCCAAAAACGTGAGCACGATATTCAGGTCGTGACCCAGCTTTTTACTGTCTTCAATCACTAATATCTGTGTCATGCCTGGTACCGGCAAGGCGTCGCCCCACGTATGTGCAGCACTGTTCGCCTTGCCCCTGTTGCGGCTTGATGATCGATTTATTCTGTATCGATTCTGTTATCGTTGTTCCCAGCGTCAATTAGACACTGCTCGGGCCGACAGAGTCAAACGTTGACCGCCAATAACTTGACTGTCTTCTCACACTGGCTCTACGAAGCCGCCTGCGCTGCCGGGTCAATCTCATCCCAACCGGTTTTTACTGTACGCATCAGTTCGGTCACTTCCTGCACCAATGCCGGGTCATTGCTGACATTGGCTTCAAACAGGCGGCGCTGCATGTAGTCATACAGACGCTCCAGGTTGTCGACCAGCTCAGGCGCCTTGTCACGCTCCAGGCTGCCCTGCAGGCCCGCGATAATCCCGGTAGCCTTGCCCAAAAGCACGCCCTTGGACTCGATCTCGCCGCGCTCCATGGCTGATTTTGCCTGTACCAGACGGTCCAGCGCACCACTCATCAGCATCTGGATCAGCCGATGCGGACTGGCATGGTCGATGCCACTTTCATTATTGATGCGTTTGTACTGCGCGGCAGCCTGGGTCATTGAATACATGATGCTCTCCTGAGTTAAGTGAGTGATGCGCATTCACCATGAATGGCAACGGGGTTTTATTAAATTTCGTTATTCGCGCTTGGGCCTGACCAGCGCCTCCAGCATGTCCAGCTGCGATGTTAAAAAATCCGCTGTGGTGTTAAATCGCGAGATGATCAGGTCATTCGCGGTAAAAGAGGATTGCAGGCGCCGTTCGGAGCGCTCCATGCGGGCGTCCAGTTCGACCCGGCGCTCGGCGATGCTCTCCAGCTCACCGTTCAGTGACTCCTGACGGCCACTGAGCACGCCGCCCGGCGCCAGGAAGGAATCCAGCAATCTGTTAAGCCGGTCTGCGGCGCCCCGGGTGTAATCCACCGTGCCGCGGCTCCCCACGTCGCCATCATTGATACGCAGGCGCAACCCGGATGATGGGTCAGCTTCACCGCTGGCGTCGCGACCGACCTCGCCACGGGCGCCACGGCCTATGTTAAAACCCAGCACAGCGCCGGCATTACCCTCAAGCTGCGCAATCCGGACACTGGAGGACGTACCGGTAGAGTTGGAAATAATGCCAAACGAGCCGGACGGTACATCGTAATCGACCGTCACTCCGACACCGGCGGCTATCATGGACGGGTTGTTGTTGATGGCGGTCTGCAAAGCTGCAGCGACTGCAGCCGGGCTGGTGTCACCAAATGTTCCCAGGATGATCGGCCCCGACAGCACCCCGTCAACTTCCACGCGAAAACGATCCGCAGCGGTGCTGGTCGACAGATCGCCATGTGCGGCATTCAGATAAAACCCCGGACGTGCGGCAATGGCCCCGCTGGAAGCAGTCAGAAACTGGCCGTTGCCCTGTGCTTCGATACCGTTGATCGTTCCTGCGACATCAACGCCACGAGTCGATGTCACTGGCGCACCAGTGCCCAGGAACAGCCCCAGTTTGCTGGCGGCGGCAAAATCAACCTCGGTAAACGCTATCTCGTCACCGGCACTGTCGGTGGCAAAAACAAGCCGCCCCTGGCCGTTGTCGGCGTTGAATTCATAACTCACATTAACCGTGATGCCTTCGCCGGCCAGCGCATCATTGATCTGCGTCGCCAGCGCCGCCGTCAGTTCGTCGGGGGTGGTATAGGTCACTGGCGTGCCGGCATCACCCGGCAAGGCCAGCGGACCGGTGCTGATACCGTTGATGGACAACTCAAACGTCGTGTCCTCATCTATAACCAGCGGCGCGGTGAACGGATCACTGCTCAGTCCACCGGTGCTGGCCAGCGCGTTCAGCTGATTACCCTGGAACGGCCCCCGATTGTCCAATACCAGACCCAGCGTCGCCGACGCCGCAGAGGAAATATCGCTGAAGCGGATCACTGACTCCGACCCGTAGCGATTGGAACTCAACTCAAAACGCGACACGTCCGAGTTGTACACCACGGTCATGGTATCTTCAGCATCCAGCACGTCTGCATTGCTGTTTATTTGTGCCTGCAGCTCGGTCGCCAGATCGTCGGCGGTGGCATAAGTGTCTTCAGTCAGGCTGATATCGATCTCATTGCCGTTAAATATGAGGGTGAAATCCTTGTTGGTGGCATCAATCACGATGTTGCCAGCACCCAACGCGCTCACACCAATACCTTGATACCGACCGACATCGGCCATCCGGGTCACTTCCAGCGCGTAACTGCCGGGCTGGGTGTCGCGGCCAGCGGCCAGAAATTCGACCTCGGTGTCGGAGGCATTGCCGGTGGCGGCAAACAAGCCGGTCACGGCTTGCGGATCAGCGGCAAAGGCCGCAGCAAATTCAGTCCGGTCAAAGGTCAGCTGGTAGTTGTTGAACTGATCCGATGTGATACCGACTTCTGCCAGCGAGCTGAATGTTGCACCCGATGTTACCTGACGCAAGGTACTGTTAATCTCGGTCATCATGCGGCGCAGCGCCGTGTCCCCGGTCAGCAGGCTGCCCTGCCCCGATCTGCCCGAGTCCGGGTCGAAGGCTGACAACTGATCACTGATACTTTTCAGACCATTGTAGGTATCAACGACGTTCTGTACCTTGTCCATCAGCTCACTGGGATCTTTGGCAATGCCCAGAGTCACCGGTCCCGTGGTTGTTGATTTAAGATTCAGCGTAACGCCCGGTATGACGCCGGCGACCACATTGTCACTACGACTGATGGCCAGGCCATTGACAGTGAACTGGGCATCCTGCGCTGCCTGGGTCTGGCTCGCTGTTTGTGATCCTGCGTTAAAATTGAATGCAGCCAGTCCCGCCGTGCCTGTGCCCGTCAACTCGATGCTTTTGTCCGATCCCGATTCAGTACTGGTCAACAGCAACCGGAAGCCGGTGCCATCGTCGACGATGGTCGCCTCCACCCCCATGTCCGCGCTGTTGACCGCGTCCCGGATGCCGGCCAGGGTATTATTGCTCTCGTTGATGACCAGTGTACGTTCAGCGACATCACTGTCCACCGTGAAACCTTGATACAAACCATCACCGTCGATATCGGTGGTTCCAAAGCGAAAACTCAGGGTGCCTGTACCGATTGCCTCATTGACCGAGGCATAGGATTGTGTGGCGATGGTTTGCTGTTGCGCCAGCTGCTGGATCTGCACCGAGTAGCTGCCGACATTGGCGGTGCTGCCGGCAGTAGCGGTCAGTGCCGACTCGTTACTGGAATTGGCCTGGCTGGCGTTGAAGGCCGATATGCTGTTAAGAGCACGCATCGCGCTCTGCAGTTCATCAACAACGCTGCTGATCTCACCGAACGCCGTCAGTTTGGCTTCCGCCAGTTCCTGCTCGACATCCAGGCGCTGTTCAATCGGCGTGCGTTCGGCGTCCAGCAGCGATTCCAGCAGCTCGCTGGTCAGCAAACCGGATCCTATGCCCAATGATTGTATGGTCGCCATGCCTGTCTCCGTGCATCATTCGTGCGCCGCCAGCAATGCCTGACGTAAAATGACGCGGTATTTCAGTCAGATTTGCAAAATATACGCCAGCTCTGGTCGTCAGCCGCGACGCTACCGGGCAACTGACCTGATATCCCCGCCAACACAGGGTTTATCGGCACGATCGGACAGTTCTTGACGGTGAACCCGATCACCGCCCGGGATGTTTTGCACGTCCGCTTGCCGCCTGCGGAGGCAAAAACGGCAAGGCTTTGCCGCAGGCCTGTGCCGGGAACCGCGAGACGGCAATTAAACTGTGTTAAACGATTGAGGCCGGCGCCGGGGTTGGCTAGAATCAGTACAGAACAACAAGGAGAACAAGCTATGCTCATTAGACAATCACTTGCCAGCACCACGGCCCTGTTGGGGGCTGGCATTCTGTCGGCGGGTTTACTCTCCGTCAGCGTTCATGCTCAACCGCAGGATGACAATACCTACACGGTGCCCCGGACTGCCTATGGCGCCCCTGACCTGCAGGGTGTCTGGCGTAATGCCACCGTGACGCCGTTGACGCGCCCCCGTGAATTGGGTGAGCAACAGGCTTACACACGCGAAGAAGCCTTCCAGCTGGAGCGCGCGGCACAAATGGCCGTCGAGCAGGACAACGAGCCGCTGGATCCCAACCGGCCACCACCACCAGCCCAGGATCTGCCGCCGGTCGGCAATTACGACCTGTTCTGGACTGACCGCGGCATGTTCATGCCTACCATAGACGGCGAGTATCGCACCTCCATCATTATTGATCCGCCGGATGGCCAGATGCCCGGTTATACCGACGAGTTCCTGGCACAACGTGCCCAGGAACGCGAGACGGGTCCTGATCCGTTCGATGGCCCCGAAGGCCGCGGTGTCGGGGAGCGCTGCCTGCTTTCCTTTGGCTCCAATTCAGGACCACCCATGCTGCCGGTCATGTACAACAGCCATTACCAGATTGTGCAATCCCCCGGCTATGTGGTGATCGTCGCGGAAATGGTACACGACGCACGTATTATCAAGATTCAGGACGAACATGATGCCACGGCAGAGGTGATGAACAAGTGGATGGGCGACTCCATCGGGCGCTGGGAAGACGATACGCTGGTCGTGGAAACGCGCCACTTCAATCCGTGGCAAAGCTTTCGCGGTGCCTCCGAGAATCTGACCGTCACTGAGCGCTTCCGCAAGGAGTCCGACAGCAAGATCATCTACACCTTTACCGTCGAGGACCCCACCGTGTTCGAGTCATCGTTTACCGGTGAACTGGCACTGACCGCGTATGATGATCCACTGTACGAGTATGCCTGTCATGAGGGCAACTATGCGTTGGCCGGCACCCTGGCAGGTGCGCGCCGGGCAGAGGCAGAGGCCGCACAGCAACAGAACTGAAGCTGCGCCGGCGGTACCACAAAAAAGGCGACCCTGAAATTCAGGGTCGCCTTTTTTGTGACACAGAGTGCGCAGGTCGCTAGACCTGTGCCTTAAACAGCGAAATGGGTTCTTCGATATCAATCTGTTTGGCAAGTTCCAGCGCTTCCTTGCTATCAAACTGCCGCAATATCTTGCGCGATTCGCGATCAACCACCGTTACTGAAGGCTCCTGGCTGAGCGGATCAATGTCAAACACGATGTCACGCTTCACGGTCTGCACATAACGGTTGAGTTTGGTGACAGCCTGCTCAAGAATCTCTTCTTCAGAAGCGCCTTCGTCATCAGCCTGACGCCGGGCAGCATCTTTCGGATTGTTGTTTGTGTCTGCGGGTTGGGACGTGGGGCGCTGCTGGCCGGATTTCTGCCTGTCCGAACCCTGTTTGCCTGAGCCCTGCTCATCAGGTGTATTGTCGGCATGCTCTGCACCCACCTCATTCTCGACTGCCTGTACGGAATTGACCTTCTCCCTGGCGACGACCGCAGGCTGGAATCGGGTGATACTGATTTCACTCACAGCACGCCTCCCACACAAACACCCTGAACCCATGATCCAGGCACCTGCCCGGACGACATTTTGAAGCGCCAGCGACCTGCAAGAGCCCCTGAATAAGATCACGGTTCAAAGACCATGAGCTTATTCAGAGGCTCCGGAAAGCGGAAATCCGCCTGGCGTATACTAACTATCGGTAGACGCCGGGCGGACTTTAGCTTTTTCTGTTACTGCAGCAGTGACAGAACCTGCTGACCTGAAGCGTTAGCCTGCGACAGGATGGAGATACCAGCCTGCTGCAGTACCTGGAAACGTGCCAGGTTGGCTGCTTCGGCCGCGAAGTCCGCATCACGGATTCGCGAGTTGGCAGCAGACAGGTTTTCAGAGTTGACCGCCAGGTTGGAGATCGTCGCTTCGAACCGGTTCTGCACCGCACCGAGGTCGGCTCGTGCACTGTTCACAGAGTTCAGTGCGTTGTCGACCGCTGCCAGTGCATCGGTAGCGCCCTTCTGAGTGGAGATGTCCACTTCATTCAGGAACTGACCGGACACTGCGCCACCGAATGAACCCTGGCTCAGACCCAGACCTTCCAGTCCGGCGTTGCCATTGGTGCCACCTTTAACATCAATGGAACCGGCTGAGCTCAGTGATACTGTTGAGTACGTGGTGACAGCGACATCGTCAGCAGTAACGTTGGCTGCCGTAAAGTCGGCTTCTGCTACGTTGCTGCCCGCCAGACCGAAGTTGGCTGCGGAAGCACCACCATTGGTGTCAAATGCCAGAGACACGTTACGGCCGTCAGCGGCAGTCAATGTCAGACCGCTACCATTGTCTTCTGCAATCACACCCGTCTGGCCGGCTACGGCGTTGATCTGGGAAACTGCTGACGCGCGGTTGGCGTCGGCGTTAGCCTGCACTGTCAGCGTTACTTCAATGCCGTTCAGGGTCAGAGCGCCGGTAGTACCTGCGGTACCTGCTGTCGATGCACCACCAGTAACCGTGGTTGCGTTGGCAGTTGCAGTAACACCGGTAGAGTCAGAAGCGCGGTTGATTGCCGCCGCAACCGAGATACCAGAGGCATCCTTGATGCTGGAAGCAGCGCCATCGTACGAAGCAGTATCGTCAGATGCACGCGCCGCACCGATGGAGACGCCGTTGATTTCCAGGTCACCGTCGCTCAGAGCGTCAGTGGCAAACGTGCTGTCAGCGCCATTGGCAGTCTCAGTAGCAACAGCCAGGCCCAGAACAGTCTGCGCATTGGCATTGGTACCTGAAACCGTTACTTCAGCAGCAGCTCCTGTTGCTGTAGACACGATGTTCAGCTGGCCATTGCCGTCAACGCTTGCGAAAGCCGCAACGCCGCCGGCCGTCAACTGATCACTGATTTCAGTGGCCAGAGCAGCAGAATCGGCAATGTTGGTGTTGATGTCGATCGCAACCGAGTTTCCATCAGCGTCTTCAACCGTGAACTCAAGGTTCTGATCCGTAGCAAAAGCCTGTACACCTGTGTTGGTAGCAGAGCCACCGAAGAACACGTTGGCGCCGTCGACTGTAGCGGCCGCGTCTGCAACCGGTACCGCACTGACAGTGATGGTGCTGCCGGTGTTGGTGGTTTCTGCGTATTCAACTGTCAGGCCACCGGTGTCACTGGTGACTGTGGCAGTGATGTTCAGCCCAAGATCGCCAAGTTGAGTATTCAACTCGGTTTGCAAGGCTGTAGCTGCGCCAGCGTCCGCTGCGCTATAGTCGTCAGTCAGTGTGATCACACCAGAAACAGTACCGTCACTGATCGCAAATTCAGCATCTGTGCCTGCTGCGCCTGTACCGCTACCCGTGGTCAGACCGACTGTAGCAGCCATGGCAACGGCGTTGTCACCAGTGATATTGGTCACCAGGATGGTGCTGTCTGTACCGGTAGTCGCGTTGTTGGTGAAGGTCAGGAAGCCCGTGTCAGGATCAGCAGACGCGGTTACATCAGCACCAAGCTGAGCATTGATGTCAGCGAGGAACTGGACGTTATCCGTGTCACCGGTGTAGTCCTGATCCAGTGTCACGTCGATTGCGTTGCCAACATCACCATCAATGATAACCTGGAAGGAGATAGCATCCGTTTCAGTTGCAACACCAGCGGTAGTTTCAGCACCGCCCGCACCCGCCGTCAGACCCAGAGCAGCCGCATCAGTGCCACTGAAGGTGAAACCGGCTGTACCCGCAAAACCGTCGCCGCCATCCAGCTCGGTGAATACCAGCGTGCCACCAGCACCAGCATCTTCAGCGACGCTGATCTGCACACTGCCAACCGCTGTGTTGAACTGGCTGGCAATTTCGGTACCGACTGCATCGACGTCTGCAAATGTGCCATCCAGTACGATGTCAACGGAATTGCCACCCATGGTGACGGTAAACTCTTGAGTGCTGTAGTTCAGGCCAGCAGCTCCCAGGTCCACACCGCCCGTGTATACTGCACCGCTACCGGCAACTGATACGTTGGAGAAGTCTGTAGTGACCGCGCCAGAAACGTCCACATTACCAGCGACGGATGCACCGGTCGCTACCTGTGAAAAGTCGAGGCTGGCGGCGCCCACTTCATTCGAAGTGATCAGCGCTGCCTGGCCGGCAGTGGCCAGTTGGCCAAAGTTGGTGGCGGTCAGACCAGAAATATCTTCATCGCCAGCAACAATGGCAGCAGACTGCGCATCAGCATAACGGGCAGAAGAGCTCACTGTTGAAACGCCTGCGGTGTAAGTACCCGCCGCTACACCCGCATTGGAGGTGTTGGAGCCTGAGATATTGATTTCGTTGGTACCACTGTTCGCAACCAGCGTCACGCCGCCAGTGTCGGTGCCGGCAGCAGCCAGACCAGTGTTTGCAGCAGTCAGCGCGCCACCATAGGACAATTCGATGTTACGGCCATCGGCAGCAACCAGTGACACACCCAGCGCATCGTCGCCTGAGTCAACAGCGGTCACACCGGTCAGGTCAGACTGGGCATTGATTGCTGTGACTACTGCAGAGCGCGAGGAAGCAGCGTCGCCTGTGGTGTCGACACTGATTTCAGTACCGTTCACTGTGACAGTACCGGTAGCGGCAGCAGCAGTCATGGCAGAACCGGCGGAAACGTTGGCGTCAACCACCGCTGTCACGCCTGTCTGGTCAGATACACGGTTGATGGCAGCGGCCTTGGAGATGGCGCTGGCAGCAGCGTTGGCAGTAGATGAACTGTCATCAGAGGCGCGTGAGGCACCTACGGTCGTACCGTTGATAACCAGGTCGCCATTGCTCAGAGCGTTGTCAGAGCCGGTGGCGCTGACGCCGTTGGCAGCAGACTTACCCAGTGTGTCAGAGGTCAGTTTGCCAATGGAAACGCCAATAGTCTCACCAGCATTGGCACCGACCTGGAAGGAAGTGCTCAGCGAGCCGTCCAGCAGGTTAACACCGTTGAAGTTCGCGCCTTCTGAGACTCGGGTCACTTCTTCGATCAGCAGCTGGGCTTCTGCGTTCAGTGCTTCACGGTCAGCGGAGCTGTTGGTGCCGTTGGAAGCCTGCAGCGCCAGCTCGCGGATACGCTGAAGAGATTCGGTCATGGACCCCAGTGAACCTTCTGCAGTCTGTGCCAGAGACACACCATCACCTGCGTTACGGATCGCAACGTTCAGACCTTTGATTTGTGATTCAAAACGCGTGGAGATCGCCAAACCGGCAGCATCGTCCTTCGCGCTATTGATTCGCAGACCTGAAGACAGTCTTTCCAGTGCCTGGTTGGTACCAGCCTGTGAACTGTTCAGATTACGCTGCGCGTTCAGTGAAGCAATGTTGGTATTTATGACTTGAGCCATGCTTAGTTACTCCTGAGTTTACGTATTAAACCGAGCCGCATCCGGAGAGTCTTGAATGTGCTCAACCTTATGCGTTATCACGTTTAACGACACAGAAAAACAAAGCTTTAGGTGGGGGGTGGAATTTTTTTACAGCTCGGCAGAAATTATTTTTCTTTAGAACTTTTTTTCAGTAGCCGTTATAGTAAGCTGAAAGAAGCAAGTAGTTTTCAGCAGCTACTACTATATACAACCCGCAACAGATTAATCGGGACTACAGCGCATGACCCTGCCAGATCAGACCAGAATACGCGCCAGTCAGCAAGCCTCGTGGCAGCACATCATGCTCCTGTCAGAGCAGTTGTTGCACAGCGCCAAACGACAGGACTGGGAAAGCCTGGAACGCCTGCACAGTGAACGCGAGAACGCTCTGGATCTTTTTTTCCGCGAAGCCCTGATCCAGGATCTGATCCCGGTTGTTCAGCAGGATATCAAAAAAATCCGCGACCAGGACAGCGATATTGTTCAAATGGTAAAAAATAACCGTGACGAACTGGGGGCAGAATCCAGACGCCTGCAGCTTATGAAAAGCCGCATCAAGGAATATTTATCGGCAGGAAAATGAATTCTTTAGCAAAACCGCTCAGAAATAGTTGAATAGCGACAATCCACTGATCTTGCTGAAGCTGGCCTGTGCGGCCTCCAGGACAAAAGTCTCCTGTGTCAGCTGACTGATAGCCTTGGCATAGTCCAGGTCTTCCAGCTCCGACAGGGCTGCGTCGATGACCAGATCGAAGTCGGCATTATTGGCTTGTGCCGAATCCACCTGATTAAGACGTGCACCTACTGCTGCGCGTGTATCGAGTAAACGGGACTGGGCGCTGTCCAGATTGGTAATGGTGTTATTCAGTGCCTGCTGGCGCCGCTCCCGATCAGCGGTGCTGTTGCCGGGTTGCTGCAGCACCTGGATATAGTCTTCCAGTCCGGCCAGTAATCCTTTGCGATTATCGGACTCAACCATGAATGTGTCCCCGGGCGCCGGTTGTCCCTGAATTCGTACAGAAATTCCGTTGAACTCAATGTTGCTACCGGACACATAAGGCAAATTCTGGCTGATCACCCGACCATCGGAAACCTGAGTGATGGTAAAGTTAAGGCCAGGCGGAGATATGTCGTCGACGTCATTGAACTTGATAACGGCACTTTCCGGGAAGAACTCCGCGAACATGTCCGCGTCCCTGACCACACCGCCGTCGATCTGCGCAGGGGGTGTTGCCGAATTGCCCTGGCTCGCCTTGACGGCGAAACCAGGCTCCACACCGGGGATATCCATAAACACGGCAAAACCGGAATCGTTGGCGGCAATTGACGTCACCGGGCCAACCTGTATGAAGCGCTGTCCTTCATCACCCTGATAGGCATAGCGACCATCAGCCGCTTTTGCAAACGGTTGTGTCTTGCCCTGATTGCCGGCAAACAGGTACTCACCGCTGGCATCTTTGCTGTTCATCAGTTGCGCAATGCCATCCACCAGCGTCTGCAGCTCCACAGATATGAATTTGCGCTGATCTGAGTTTAGCGCAGCATTACCGGACTGCAGTATCAGTTCCTGGGCTTTCTGGATCTGATCACTGATACCGGCGATGGCGGTTTCTTCACGTTGCAGGCGGTTATTGAGCGTCGACAGGCTGTTGTTAAACTGGTTGGTATTGGCTTTCTCCTGCTTGAGCTGCAGAATGCGGGCCGCAGCAATGGGATCATCCGCGGGTGACAGAACCCGCTTATTGGTGGAAATCTGCTGCTGCGTCTTGTTGACCGCTTTCTGTACATCCAGCATGGAGTTCAGCCCGCGGCTGTACAGTTGACTGGTTGATAATCGGATAGTCATGGCAGCATTACCTCAGCATTACATATTAAGCAGGGTGTCGAACAAATCGCGAGCCAGGCCGATCAATCGGGCCGAGGCATTATAGTGCTGCTCCAGCTGAATCAGTCTGGCGGCTTCTTCTTCCAGGTTGACGCCGGACACCGACTGCATGGCATCCATGGATTGGCGCAACATGGACTCGCTGGCAGTCTGGTTCACCCGCGCCTGACTGGTCAGAATACCCAGCTTCTCCGCGAGCTGACCGTAGGCATCCTGAAAACTCATATTGCCGTTACTGAGGCCGGTTTCGCTATTCAGCGCCAGCATTGCGGCGCCATTACGGCTGTCCGCGGAACCATTTCTGTTATAGCTGATCATGAAGGTATCACCCACCTGCGGTCGGCCATCAACACCGCTGCCGCTGGTCATACTCAGCTGAACACCCAGGAAATTGCTCTCCCCGACCGGATTGGCGCCGAACCGCCCGGCTGGCTGGTCAGACACCAGTACCGTGTTGGCGGCCAGCTGTACTTCGATCTGCCCACCCTTGTTGAATTCGGTGGCAGGGTCGGCGACAGCTGCGCGACTGATGAACTGTCCACCTGCCGTCAATGAGCCGGCCCCTTCAACGGTGAAGTTGAGATCGATGCCACTGGTGGCAAAGACGGTCAGATTGCTGCCATCGCTACGGGCAGAAATACCGAGTTTGGCCAACTCAGGGTTATTATTGATGCGGTCACGCAGAAAATCCGCATCCGGCTCACCAGGTACGGGACGCGGCGATGATTCACCAGGCAAAACAAAATCGGGATCCATCAGATTCTGGCCATTGAGGCTGAGCAGCAATGGCTCATCCGCAGGCCCGTCGGTGAACCCGGACAGCGACACTTCCGTGTAGGCGGTGGCAGTCACACCGTCAAGCGCAGACAGCCGTCGTGCGGTGTCCGACGCCTGCTCATTGGCGCCCACGGTCAGCGGCTGCTGCCGGATAAACCCGGTATCGGGATTTGTGGTTTCGATACTGTACACTTCGGCCGGGTAACCATTCTCGCTGACACCCAACTGCACGGCAGCGATGGCCGGTAACATGCTGACGGTCGTACCACCCGGATCACTGGGCAACAACGCGTTCTGCGCCCCCGGTATAAACGGCAGATTGCGCAACGGCGGATCCATCTGCTTGGGCTCTGCCGGGTTGGAATAATCCAGAATGTCGTAGGTCGTGGCGGAGGTAAATCGCACGGCAATGGGCGGCGCAAGATTACCTTCGGGAGCAAAGAAAGGTGTCTCTACGCTGAGCACCTCCGAGCCAAGAACCTGCACACCGCCCTGGTTACTGCCGGCCGTATCGATACGCAACGGCGACGCAAACGCGAATTCTTCAGGTCTGGTAATCTGCACCCCCATCTGACCGACGCCTGTACGGGTTGGCTGCAGCAGGAACCGGTCACCGGCGGCAAACGTTCCCTGATCAATACGCAGGGTAAAGCCGTCAACCTCGATTTCCTGTGGCATGGCAGCGCCCAGCATACCTTTACTGACGGTCTCGCCGTCAGCTATGCGCACCAGATTGTACTGTTTGCCGCCAGGACCGGGAAATACCAGTTCGTAGTCGCTGGTGGTCAGTGCCGACATGTCGGTGATATTGACACTCATGACCTTGTTGTTGGGGGGCGCATTGCGATTGTCGGACTTCACCCGGTCAGTGGCGACCACCGGATCATTGATGTCACGGAATACCGAGCCCCCCAGACTGCCTTCCAGGTCCAGGCCCAGCTGGTTTTGTTGATTGACGGCATCGGTGAGCGCCAGCGCAATCTGGCCCAGGGCGTTCAGGGCCGGGTCCAGCGCCTCCTGACGAAACCGCGCCAGACCGCCCAGTTCGCCGCCGGTCATCTGCTTACTGACATTCTGCAGACCTGTACCCTTGGCAAAAAACAGCTCAAAGCGGCTGGCATCCAGATTACCCGGTGCTGCGACCAGCTGCTGCGTATCCGAGCCCACCACCAGTGGCTGACTTTGGCCGATGAATACATCCACACCACCATCTTCGCGACTGATGGTGGTTACGTTGACATAGCGCGCCATCTCGCGGATCAGCGTGTCGCGCTGATCCAGCAGGTCGTTGGGGTTCTGGCTACTGCCGCCACCCTGGGAATCGGCGATGGACTGATTCAGTTCGGCAATCTGCTGACCCAGCGATGTCACGACACCTGCAGCCGCCTGCATCTGCTTGTTGACGGCGGAGTTCTGCTGCAGCATGCGCGCTTCCACCGCCTGGAAACCTGCCACCATCTCCTGGGTCTGGGACAGCAGCAACTGACGGCCGAGCAGGGAACCCGGGTCATTGACTGCCTCGTTCATGGCGTCAAAAAACTCGTTCATGTAGCGCGACACATTGGTCTGCTCTGAGGCCAACAGATTATTGGTCTGCGATATGTTGAACAGATAAGTGTCAAAGTCACTCAGGGAGCCGATATCCGTGGCCACCTGATCGACCAGAAATTTTTCTGTGTTGCGGTAAATATCGTTAACCTGAACGCCGGTACCCAAATACCCTGCTGGCGTACGCACCGCAATATTGGTGGACTGCGATACTGACTGTCGGCTGTAGCCTTCCGTATTGGCGTTGACGATGTTGTGGCCCGTCACCGACAACGCCGTCTGGTTCAGGCGAATACCGGTAATGGCAGTATTAATCAGGCTGCTCATCTCAGTTCACTCCCAGCGCCGGGCTGCGCAACACGCGACTGATCTTGTCAGCATACTGTGGGTCCGTGGCATAACCTGCCGCCTGCAAATGCTGGCCAAACGCATCAGCATTGACAGCGTGCTGCAGTGCAGGCGCATAACGTGGTTGCGAGCGCAGCAGCTCGACATAGTCCTGGAAACTCTCTTCATATGAATCATAGGCTCGGAAGCTGGCGCGTTCGCGCTGCATGGCACCGTCACGGAACTCCAGCGTACTGACCGTGACACTGTCGCCTTGCCAGCTGTCACCGGCCTTGATACCAAACAGGTTATAGCTGGGCTTGCCGTCAACGCCGGTAATCATCTTTTGTCCCCAGCCGGTTTCCAGTGCCGACTGCGCCACCATGACACGCGGATCAATACCCAGTTCGCGGCCAACCGACTCTGCGATGGGCAGCAGCTTCTTCACAAACGCGTCAGGTGACTCAAATACATGATTGTCCGTGCTGTTCACAGCCAGACCCGGTTCGTGCCTGACAGCGGAACCGGGGTAACGCCGCACATCTGTCAATGCAGCATCGAACGCCTGACGATCAACCGCGGCGGGCTCATAACGCTGCATCAATTGCCGGTGCAGCGTATCTGCCAGACCGATACCGCCGGCACTGGCAATATTCAGGCTGATCTGGTTGTCAAAATTTTCCTGGTGGAACTTGGTCTCGTTGCTACGCAGATAATTCTCGGAAAACAGCGCTTCCTCACCGGCCCGCATACCCTTGAGCATGATATTGATGAACATCGACTCAAACTGTTTGGCGACCTCGCGCAAGGCTTCCGGTGAATCCTCACGCCCGAGTTGCGCAATCGAATTCAGACCCGCTACGTTGGTGTAAACAGAGGCGTCCTGCATGCTCAAGGCCATGATGCGTCCTCAGATCACGATCAGGTCGGCGCGCAAGGCACCGGACTGTTTCAGGGCTTCCAGGATCGCTGCCAGATCGCCGGGCGCCGCACCCACGGCATTGATGGCCTGCACGATATCAGCCAGCGTCGTACCCGGATCAAACAGAAACATGCGACTGTCTTCTTCGGTGATATTGATGTTGGTCTGTGGCACAACAACCGTTTCACCATCGGAGAATGGCGCAGGTTGGCTGACGCCGAAATTCTCGGAAATGGTCACGCTCAGGCTGCCGTGGGTAATGGCCGCGGGTGACACCCGCACATGTTCACCTATCACAATGGTACCGGTGCGGGAATTGACAATGACACGCGCCGAGGCTTCGCCCTGCTGCACCTGGATATTCTCCAGCTCGGACACATAAGCAACACGTGCCTGCGGATTGGCCGGGGCACGCACTCTGACCGATACAGCATCGACAGCTTCGGCCGTGCCCGCGCCCATGAAATCATTGACCGCTTTCGACAACCGGCGTGCCGTGGTGAAGTCAGCACGTTTCAGATTGAAGGTGATGTAGTCGCCGACATTAAATCCGGTCAGGACTTCACGGACCGTCTGGGCACCGCCGGGGATGCGACCGACACTGGGAATATTGATGGAAATGCTGGAGCCATCAGCGCCTTCAACACCCAGGCCGCCAACAATCAGGTTGCCCTGCGCAATGGCGTACACTTCACCGTCAATACCGGTCAACATGGTACGCTCCAGCGTGCCGCCGCGCAGACTGGCTGCGTTTGCCAGTGATGACACGGTGATATCTATGTTCTGGCCGGGCTTGGTGAAAGCCGGCAGTTCCGCCTGCACCGAAACGATGGCTACATTGCGCAACTGAAAGTTCTGTCCTGAAGGCATGGGAATACCAAACTGATCCAGGTAGGCAGCAAACGATTCAGCGGTAAACGGCGCCTGTGTGGTCTGGTCACCCGAGCCGTCGAGGCCGGTTACCAGGCCCACCCCCGTCAACTGGTTTGATTGCACGCCATTGAGCGTGGCGATATCCTTGATGCGATCGGCCTGTGCCGGCGTCACCAGCAACACCAGTTGCATGGCAATCAGAACGCCTGTTAGCAACGATTTCTTAAGCTGACTGTGCTGATGTCTGAACATGTGACGCCTCAATTCTGCATTGGCTGTATAAATGGTCAATAACGTGTCGGGGCCTAAAGCGGCCACCAACGGCTGACAAAGAATTTGCTCAACACGCCGGGCTCATTGCTGTCGGCCAGCGTGCCGGTGCCGCTGTAGGCGATACGCACATCGGCCACCCGGGTTGAATCAATGGTATTGTCCGGTGCGATATCCGCAGTGCGTACCAGCCCGCTGATGCGAATGAATTCGCTGCCGTAATTGATCTGCAGCCACTTCTCGCCGCGCACTTCCAGCAAGCCGTTGGGTAATACGTCTGTTACGGTCACCGTGATATTGCCCAGCAACTGATTGCTCTGATCACTGTTGGCCGACCCGCCAAAGTCCGACCCGCCATTGACACCGGTGGTAGTGTCAAACAGGTTTCCCAGCAAGGTCGAGTTACCCACATTCGCCGAGCTTTCCTGACTGAACGAGGTACCGGATGATTTGGTGGCACTGGTGGCTTCATTGAGATTGATGGTCAACACATCACCCAGCCGGTGCGCCCGACGCTGATAAAGATTGACTGCCGTAGCCTGCTGATAGAGGGCCCCGTTAGCAACTCTTTCCGGTGGCTGCTGCCAGGACGATACCGGCGCGTAACGCGGATCATCCGGGCTGGGAGGCGTCGGATAGCGTGAGGCACAGGCAGCCAGCAAAAGCACCGGCAAAACAATCAGGGTCTGTATCAGTTGTCGCTCAAGCATCACGTTTATCCTCGGTTATCCAGACTTACAGGTTCTGCGTGACAAACTGCAGCATCTGATCGGCACTCGATATGACCCGCGAGTTCATCTCATAGGCGCGCTGCGTGGTAATCATGTCCACCAGCTCTTCCACAACTTCCACATTGGAGTTTTCCAGGGAGCCTTGCACGATCAGACCCAGTCCATTGGTCCCCGGCGCCGACTGCTGCGGATTGCCGCTGGACACGGTTTCTGCATACAGGTTGCCGCCCAGCGCCTGCAAACCCGCCGGATTGACAAAATCCACCAGCGTCAGATTGCCGATATTGACCGGTTGCGCCTGCCCGGGCAGCTTTGCGGTGACCACACCATCAGTACCAATCGTCAGCGACTGCGCGCCTTGTGGCACGGTCAGCCCGGGATTGATCAGCATGCCGGAGGCCGTTACCAGTTCACCGTCAGCGCTCAGATGGAACTGACCGTCACGGGTGTAGGAGGTGCTGCCGTCGGGCATCTGCACTTCAAAAAATCCGCGGCCATTGATCGCCGCGTCCAGTGGCTCGCCGGTGTTCTGCAAGGCGCCCTGACTATGGATTTTCTGTGTACCTACAACCCGAACACCGGTACCCAGTTGCAAACCAGAAGGCAACTCTGTGTTCTGGGTTGAGTTAGCACCGGGCTGACGCTGGATCTGATACAACAGATCCTCGAACACCACGCGGTCACGCTTGAATCCATTGGTAGCCACGTTCGCCAGGTTGTTGGAGATTGCGGTCAGGCGTTTGTCCTGAGCGGCAAGGCCGGTCTGTGATACGTATAATGCTGAGTGCATGTTGTTAACTCCCCAAAGGGTCTGCTATCTCTGTCTCTTATACACATCTCCGAGCCCACGAGACAGGCAGAAATCTCGT
>OLID01000331.1_pt1 | contig 22654 bp, 20 predicted proteins | sample 1609361 | NCBI WGS metagenome assembly OLID01 (sample SAMN05416778, study PRJEB24817) | seawater metagenome | isolation source: Sea water | place: Canada:Atlantic | collected 2013-07
GATCTACACAGAGTAGATCGTCGGCAGCGTCAGATGTGTATAAGAGACAGCGGGGTGGTCACTGCGGGTAATGCCTCCGGTATCAATGATGGTGCCGCTGCACTGATTATCGGCAATGCTGCAATGGGCGAAAAATATGGTGTCAAGCCGCGTGCTCGCATCATTGCCGGTGCCATTTCCGGTGTTGAACCCCGGGTAATGGGTCTCGGCCCGGTGTTTGCCGCACGCAAGGCGCTGGAACGCGCGGGCCTGAAGTTGTCTGATATGGATATTATTGAAATAAATGAAGCGTTTGCGACTCAGGTGCTGGGTTGCCTGAAAATGCTTGAGGTGGATTTCAAGGATCCACGTGTCAACCCAAACGGTGGCGCCATTGCCATCGGTCACCCGCTGGGGGCATCGGGCGCGCGTATCGCGCTGACAACCTTGCGCGAGCTTGAGCGCACAGGTGGCCGTTACGCAATGGTCAGTCTGTGTATTGGTATTGGCCAGGGTGTTGCTGCTGTTATTGAGCGCCTTGATTAAATCGGGTATTTAATTAATTCCGGAACATGCGTTTATAAAACTGCTCACCAGTTAGCGCCAGGTTCCGGACACTAAATTTTCTGAAAACAATGTAAAGGATTCACTCATGTCCAGTGTCGTCAGTTACGAAATCGTCAAAAATATCGGTGTTATAAAAGTAGACAGCCCGCCCGTCAACGCGCTGTCGCAGGCAGTCCGCGAAGGCATACTCACGGCCGTGCAAAACGCCCAGAAGGATGACACCGATGCACTGGTGTTGATGTGTGAGGGACGCACGTTTATCGCCGGTGCCGATATCACTGAATTTGGCAAACCACCGAAAGCGCCCTCGCTGCCTGACGTGCTGGAAGCATTGGAGAATTCGTCCAAGCTGGTGGTGGCGGCTATCCATGGCACCGCTCTGGGTGGTGGTTTTGAGACTGCGCTTTGTTGCCACTACCGTTGTGCTGTACCGTCGGCGAAGGTAGGTTTGCCGGAAGTTAAACTCGGCCTTCTGCCCGGCGCTGGCGGTACGCAGCGCGTGCCACGTATCGCCGGCGTCAAAGCTGCGCTGGACATGATCACCAAAGGCGACCCGATTGCTGCCGGCAAGGCCAGCGATATGGGCCTGATCGACGAAGTGCTGAGCGGTGATGATCTGAAATCGGCGGCAGTGGCCTATGCCCAGGATCTGGTTGAATCCGGTGCGCTGCTCAAGCGTGTGCGTGACATTACGATTGACCCGGCAAGCGTTGAACCGGGCTTTTTCGACGGTTATCGCAAGGCCCTGGCCAAGCGCGCCCGTGGTCAGATTGCTCAGGACAGAATCGTGTCCTGTGTCGAAGCGGCGGTCAACAAGCCCATGGACGAAGGTCTGGCGGTGGAACGCGAACTGTTCACTGAGCTGGTAACCTCGCCCCAGTCCCGCGCCATGCGTCATGCATTTTTTGCCGAGCGCGAGGCAGCCAAGATCAAGGGTCTGCCCAAAGACACGCCGGTACGCGACATCAAGAAAGTGGCCATAATCGGTGGCGGCACCATGGGCGGCGGCATTGCCATGTGCTTCGCCAACGTTGGTATTCCGGTCATCATGGTGGAAATCAATGACGAAGCGCTGGAACGCGGTCTGGGAATAATTCGCAAGAACTACACCATCACTGTGCAGAAAGGTCGCATGTCGGAGCAGGACATGGACAAACGCATGGCATTGATCAGTGGCACGACTGACTACGCGGATCTTGGCGACGTGGATCTGGCCATTGAGGCAGTATTCGAGAACCCGGATATCAAGAAGGAAGTATTTGCCAAACTGGATGCTGCCTGCAAACCGGGCGCGATCCTGGCCTCCAATACCTCCTACCAGGATGTGAATCTGATTGCCGAAGCAACCAAACGCCCCCAGGATGTTGTTGGTATGCATTTCTTTAGCCCCGCCAACGTCATGAAACTGCTGGAAGTCGTTCGCGCTGACAAGACTGCTGATGATGTGCTGGCAACCGTGATGCAGATCGGCAAAAAAATCGGCAAGGTGTGTGCGCTGTCGCGCGTCTGTTACGGATTTATCGGCAACCGCATGCTGCAGGGTTATGGTCGTCAGGCGCACATGCTGCTGCTCGATGGCGCCACGCCGGAGCAGGTGGACTCGGCGGCTGAAGAATTCGGCATGGCCATGGGGCCACTGGCGGTAGGTGACCTGGCAGGACTGGACATTGGCTACAAGGCACGACAGGCACGAACCGATGTAGAGCATGACCCCAGAACACACTGCATTGCCACTGCGCTGGTGGAAATGGGTCGCATGGGGCAAAAAACAGGTGCCGGGTATTACAAATATGACTCAGCCACTCGCGCGCGTCAGAACGATCCGGAAGTCGAAGCCCTGATTCGTGAAAAAGCCAAGGAGCTGGGCATCGAGCAGCGTGAAATTAGCAAGCAGGAAATTGTCGATCGTTTGTTCTTCCCGCTGATCAATGAGGGTGCATTGATCCTTGAAGAAGGCATTGCCCAGCGTCCCGGTGATATTGATGTGGTCTATCTGTATGGATATGGTTTCCCGGTCGCCAAAGGCGGACCGATGTTCTATGCCGATGAAGTCGGTCTGAAGAACGTCGTGGCGCGCATCAACGAGTTTGCCCGCACCCTGGGCGAAGACTACTGGAAGCCAGCACCATTACTGGTCAGGCTGGCCAGCGAAGACAAAACCTTTGCCGATTGGGCCAAAGAGAACGCATAAACAGAAGACGCATAAGGGAAACAGCATGATTGCTTATCAGACTGCGGCGCCCGGCGCGCCGCTGGAGCGGATTGAGACGGAAACCCCGACACCTGCCGGTACCGAGGTGCTCGTGAAAATGGTGGCTTGTGGCGTCTGTCATTCGGATATTCACCTGCATGATGGTGAATTCAATCTGGGTAATGACAAAAAGCTGGAGGTCGGCCGCCCCGGACTGGTGCTCGGCCACGAGATCTTTGGTGAAGTGGTTGCTGTGGGCCCTGACGCCAAAGGTGTCAATGTGGGTGATCGGCGGGTGGTGTATCCATGGATCGGTTGTGGCGAGTGTGCTTCCTGTCGACGCGGTGAAGAGCACCTGTGCACGCCGGGCCGTGGTTTGGGCACCGTTGCCCAGGGCGGCTTTGCGGATCATGTTGTGGTGCCGCATCCACGCTACCTGTTCGACAAGGGTGATGTGGATGACGCGCTGGCATCGACTTATGCCTGCTCTGGCCTGACTGCTTACAGCGCCTTGAAAAAGGTGGGCGAGCTGACTGAAGGTGATGAGGTTGTGCTGATCGGCGCCGGTGGTGTCGGCATGATGGCGTTGCAGATCGCGTTGGCGCAAGGTATCAAACCCATCGTAGTGGATATCGATGATGGCAAGCTGGAAGCGGCCCGAGCGCTTGGCGCCAAGGCTGTATTCAACTCGGGCGACCGGTCGACCGTAAAAGAGATCAAGAAACTGACAGGCGGTGGCGCCTTTGCCGCTATCGATTTTGTCGGCGCTGAGGCCTCTGTCAATTACGGTCTGGGCTGCCTGCGCAAAGGTGGCAAAATCATCATTGTGGGCCTCTACGGGGGCGCCTTGAATATCCCACTGCCATTTATCCCGATGAATGCCCGCATCATTCAGGGCACCTACGTGGGCAGTCTGCAGGAGATGGGCGAGCTGATGGAGCTGGTGCGGGCGGGGCGCATCGCACCCATCCGTATTGAAGAGCGGCCGCTAGACCAGGTCAGCCAGGCGCTGGCCGACTTGAAGGCTGGTCAGGTTCAGGGCCGCGTCGTGCTGCGCGGCTGAGCTAAAGCAATTGTCCACCATGTTTTGTCAGCATGGTGGGCAAAACCTGCCAACGTAGCTGATTTCTCGCTGACCGACTGTTATCCTGTTCACAATTTTCCGGAACAGACGACGCCACCTGTCATGATTCAGCACATTTCCCGTATGCTCATTGTAGGTATTGCCTACTATCTGTTTGCACGGGTGGGCGCAACGTACACAGTATTGGATGTGGGCATTTCTGTGCTATGGCTGGCAAATGCCGTATTGCTGGCTGCCTTTCTCATTTTTCCGCCACGCCAATGGCCCTGGATGGCACTGATGGCCCTGGGCGCGGAGCTTCTGGCAGCCCAGTCACTATTCCCGTTGCTTGCATCCCTTGCTTTTGGCTTGATCAATATCTTTGAGGCGGCTCTGGCGGCCTGGCTGATACGGAGCAGTACCGCTGACTCATTCGATTTCGACCACATAGCAAGCGCTTCGCGATTTCTGGTGTTCGGTCCGGTACTGGCCTCCTGTCTTGCCGGTCTGATGGGGGCCAGCGTCTATGTCTGGTTAGGTCAGGATGTCAGCAATTACTGGTCGCTGTGGCGACTGTGGTGGTTCGGCGACGCACTTGGCCTGTTATTGATGACGCCGTTATTGGTAGCGCTCTGGCGTTTCATGGGGCGCGAACTGCCCGCATTCAAACCCTGGCGCCTGCTGGAACTGGCTGCGCTATGGAGCGTGCTGCTGCTGATTGCGCCCCTGGCGTTTCAGCCGCTGAGTGGCGATGTACAGGAGTTTACTCTGACGCCCATCGTGCTGCTGCCGCTGGGGCTTTGGGCGGCAATCCGTTTTGGTGTGCTGGTGACCGTGACAACATTGGTGTTGATTGCGGGGTTGGCGATCGGGTACCTGGCAGATGAAGTATATCCCTACGGTAGTAGTAGCCCACAGAATGCGGTGTGGCTTACCCAGGAGTTCCTGGCCATCCTGGCTGTTGTGTCGATTGGGTTGTCGGTATTACTGGCTGAAATTCGTCAACAGAATCTGGAGCTGGAAAAGCGTATTCTGGAACGGACCTCGTCACTGGCACGAGCGAACGCAGAGCTGAATACTGCCAATGAGAGACTACAGACGCTGGTATCCACGGACTTCCTGACAGGTATCGCCAACCGGCGCTCCTTTGATGAAAACGGCATGCGAATCCTGCAGCAGATGCAGCGAGAAGGTACACCAGTGTCTGCCATCATGTTTGATCTGGATCACTTCAAGAAAGTGAATGATGTACTGGGGCATGATGCCGGGGATCTGGTGTTGCGAAGCATAGTCGCACCTGTCGCTGCGGTATTGCGGCCGATGGACCTGTTCTGTCGCTACGGGGGCGAAGAATTTCTGTTGCTGTTGCCTGGTGCAGACCTGGAAGAGGCGGCCAGCATTGCCGAGCGTATCCGGCACACCATAGAGGACCTTGAGGTCCGGTATCAGCAAGAGAGTATCCGCGTGACGATCAGCCTGGGCGTTGCGCAGTGGGATGGCAAGCAGCAACTGGATCAATTGGTCCATGCGTCAGACACTGCACTGTATGATGCCAAGCACAGTGGGCGCAATTGTGTGCGGCTGTCGGGCAATGGCGCAACAGGCGTTGACGCGCAGACATAGCCTCGCTTCTGCCATGCGCTGCTGCGTGCTGCTGCATGCCGGCATTCGTGTATACTGATGGTTCGATTAAAACAATAAACGGGGGCCGCCAAATGCCGATAATCAAGTACCTGATCCCGATCCTGTTCAGCCTGTCTTTCTCCGCATCAGCGGATACACCGGCCTCCGGTCTGCCGATGGCAGAACCGGAAAGCGTGGGCATGTCTGCTCAGCGGCTGTCGCGTATCGATGACTTCATGCAACGCTATATAGACAATGAAATGGTTGCCGGTACGGTCACGCTGGTAGCGCGGCAGGGCAAAGTTGTGCATTTCAGGGCGCAAGGCATGAAGGATGTCGAGCGTGGGCAGGAGATGACCACGGATACCATTTTCCGTATGGCATCCATGACCAAGCCGATCGCCTCGGTGGCACTGATGATGCTGTATGAGGAAGGCTGGTTTCAGCTGGACGACCCGATTTCCGACTGGTTACCGGAATTCAGTGACATGATGATTGAGGTGGAGAACGCTGATGGCAGCACACGCCTGGAGCCAGCGCAGACACCGATCAGTTTCACCCATATTCTGACGCATACTGCCGGCCTGATGAACAGCTACCGGGGCGACATTGCCCGGTATTCCGAAGTGTCGCGTGTACAGGGCGATGAAGACCTGGCCAGCTGGACTGAGCGTCTGGCGACCCTGCCGCTGCGCTATGAACCCGGCACGCGCTGGGAATACTCCGCAGCCACCAGTGTCGTGGGGCGTCTGGTGGAGGTGATCTCCGGTCAGGATCTGGATACCTTTTTGCGGGAGCGGATATTCGAACCATTGCAAATGCCCGATACCCATTTTTATCTGCCGCCGGAAAAAGTCGATCGGTTTGCCACACTCTATGGCCCGAACCCTGACGATGATAATCGCATGATGTTGACTGAAGTAGGTGACGCCAACAGCCGTTACGTGGCTGAGCCAAGAACGTTCTTCTCGGGTGCTGGCGGGCTGGTGTCAACCGCTCATGACTATATCCGTTTCCAGCAGATGATGCTGAACGGCGGTGAGCTGGATGGTGTGCGTCTACTGGGACCGAAGACAGTGGAGCTGATATTCGCCAATCACACAGGCGACCTTCCATTGTGGCTGAGCGGACCGGGCATGGGTTTTGGACTGGGGTACTCAGTGGTACTGGACCGGGCAGTTGCGCATACGTCGGATACAGAAGGCTCAGTGTCCTGGGGCGGGGCATTCGGTACCCTGTTCTGGATTGATCCGGCCGAAGAGCTGGTGGCAATTGTACTGACGCAGATCAGACCCTATTCGCATATCCGCATACGTGAAGGTTTTCACAATGTAGTGAATCAGGCGATTGTGAATTGATTTAAAGGTACGCGACTCCCGACTTGTTTCCTGGAGTCGCGTATCATTTAAAAAGCAATCTATCTCCGAATTTGTCGGAGTTTGTCCCAGCCCATCACATCTGTCAGTTTGACCCAGACGAGTGCCGCAAAAAAAGGAATGAGAGACGTCACCAAAGTACGAAGCAGGGCTTCAATTGAAGTTCCGAATCTCGAAACAATTATTACCCCGCTGAATATTGCCCATCCCAGGTATATCCCCAGTAACGCTCTTTCGCGGAAACCGATATATCTACCCGTATGTTTTTCCCGCAGATACCTGGGAATAACGATGATTGCCAGGGTGGCAACAACTACGCCATTCAGCATGGAAAACAACGTTGGCAGGGTGTCCAATAGCGCTGTTAGAGTATTCATAATTATATCGCTCGTGACCTAACTGTCTGAGTCAACCCAGCCTCCGCCACCGCCGACTACGGCCATGCCTACGGTGACAGCGCCATAATAGACGCTCCTTGCAGCCCAGGCGACACCACCGAAAAAACCGGTCGCAAATCCAGTGGTGGCACCCATGATAACTTCCCCTGCGCCGCCGCCCTCGGAGTACGCCGTCACGCCTCCTGCGACGCCACCTATGACGCCGCCGGCTAAAGGGTTGCCACCATCGACTTGTGCAATTTCTGAGTTGTCTAGTTCTCGCATATCAACCTCCATGTAAGTTTGTCTGAAACGCCAGTTTGAGTGAATAATGATTTCGTTTACCAATGGTGCGTTTGAGCCTCAGGAAAATCGTAATCATGTATTCAATGGTTCTATAGCACTCACAGGTATGTCCTGCATGAATATTGTATAAATAGCTTGTTTGAAGAGCTACTCAAGCTTGTAAATCGTTGGCTCTGTTATGTACCAGGTAATTCAGAAGGACCTTGACTATGTTCGGTTCCATATTGGTGGGGATAATCGGAATCGTTGTTTATGTAGCAGGTGTGCCGCTGATCCCTTTGCTGTTGTTTGTTATTGCGGGAACGTACATAGAGTATCGCTGGATTAATAAAAAACACGATGGCTGAGGGCGTTGTGGCTGATGATGCTTTGTAACACCGCTCATACAAGTGCATAATGCGCCGGTTTCCGGACAACAGAGATTGGTGATATGACCTTGCGTGAGTGGTTCTGGATATTGTTCCTCGGGGCAGTGTGGGGCGGTTCATTTATATTCAATGCATTGCTCATTCGGGAACTGGGGCCGCTGTGGGTGACGGCGCTACGGGTGAGTATCGGTGCCCTGGGTTGCTGGTTGTTTCTGTTTGCCATGCGCAAGCCGGTGCCCAGTGATCCGGTCCTTTGGCTCAAGCTGGGCATGCTCGGTGTGCTCAACTACGCAATTCCTTTCGCGCTGTTTCCAATGGCCCAGGCCGATCTGGCCAGTGGAGTGGCGGCCATTGTCAATGCGCTGACACCCATCATGACGGTGCTGGTGTCGCAATTCTGGGTCAATGGCGAGCGCATTACCTGGACCAAGACGATTGGTGTCGTCGCCGGGTTTACTGGCGTGGCCATACTTGCATCACCGGCGCTGCGTGAGGGTGGTGACAGCCGCTTGTGGGCGATCGCCGCCTGTCTGCTGGCAACCTTGTGTTATGCCCTGGCATTGAATGTCGCGCGCAGTTTCCAGAAAGTGGAGCCAACCGCGTTAACGTCGATTGCACTGACCGGCGCGGCAGTAGCATCGCTGCCGGTGGCGTTGCTGGTCGAAGGAGTGCCGCGAATGGTGCTGCCAACGACCTGGATGGCGGCGCTGGCGATTGGCCTGATTTCCACGGCGTTTACCTTCCAGATCATGTACCGCCTGCTGCCTTTGGTAGGTGCCACCAACTTCTCCACGACGACGCTGATTGCACCGGTATCAGCGATCATCCTGGGCCTGCTGTTCCTGGGCGAAGTGATATTGCCATCGCACGTTCTTGGCATGCTGGTGATCTTTGTCGGCCTGATGTTTATTGATGGCCGACTACCGAGATGGCTGGGTTTGATGCGCTAGAGGCGTTCAGGTTTGAACAGAGGCTGCCCGATCATCACGGTCAGGTATTAGCTGTCTTTCGGCTATCAATTTCATTGATTTTGACCCTGTTTTTTCATAGTGTTTCGGCATGTTGCTTGTTAGACTTCAGCGCAACTGAAGCAATTACCGATGGTGAAAACGGAGGTGTGTCTTGCACGATCTGGAAACCTTTCGCGCGGAAACCCGCGCCTGGCTGGAGGCGAACTGCCCGGCCTCCATGCGTACACCCATGCCCGAGGACGAAACCGTGTGGGGCGGGCGCAATGCAGAATTCAGGAACCCTGACAGCAAGGTGTGGCTGGAGCGCATGGCCGATAAAGGCTGGACCACACCGACCTGGCCGCAGGAATACGGTGGCGGCGGACTGGACAAGGCACAAAGCCTGATTCTGGCTGAGGAAATGCAGCGCATCAGGGCACGCCCACCGTTGGTCAGTTTTGGTATCAGCATGCTGGGGCCGGTGTTGCTGGAAATGGCCACGCATGAACAGAAGCTGGAACATATCCCCAAAATTGTGCGTGGCGAGGTTCGCTGGTGTCAGGGTTACAGCGAGCCGGGCGCTGGCTCCGACCTGGCCGGACTGGGCACCAAAGCCATTCTGGATGGCGACGACTACATCATCAACGGCTCCAAGATCTGGACCTCCTATGCAGATCAGGCCGACTGGATATTCTGTCTGGTGAGGACAGATTTTGAAGCCCCCAAACATAGCGGCATCAGCTTTATTCTGTTTGACATGGCCAGCCCCGGTGTCAGCACCAAACCCATCAAACTGATCAGTGGCAATTCGGTTTTTTGTGAAACATTTTTTGATGACGTCAGGGTGCCGGCTGGCAATCTGGTGGGCCGTCTTAACGATGGCTGGACCATCGCCAAGCGCCTGCTCCAGCATGAGCGCACCATGATTTCCGGTTTCGGCCTGAGCAGCGGGCGCAACAACCGGGGCGGGTTGGCGGATAATCTGGCCGAGACTGCGATGCTTTATCGCGGCGACATCGTGGAGCTGTCAGACCCGGTGCTGCGTGATCAGATCGCTCAGTTCAGGATCGACAGCGAGGCGTTTGCATTGACCTCCCAGCGTTCGGCGCAGGAGGCCAAACAAAGCCGGGGGCCGAATGCCACTTCATCCATGCTCAAAAATTATGGTTGTGAGCTCAACAAGCGTCGTTACGAGCTTGCCTTGCAGGCAGCAGGGACGCAGGCGCTGGGCTGGGAGTCGTTGACCGAAGACGGCAGTGACTTTGATCAGCAGGAGCTGGCGGTTGCGCGGCAATGGCTGCGCTCTAAGGGCAACTCAATAGAAGGTGGCACTTATGAGGTGCAACTCAACGTGATCGCCAAACGCGTGTTAGGGTTGCCGGACATGACGGCTATGGTTGGCCATGGGGCCGGCCAGAAAAGTGCTGGTGGCGGTAAACGTGTTGACAGCGCAAAAGCAGCGGAGGCGTAAAACATGTCATTGGTATTGAATGAAGATCAGGTCATGCTGCAGCAGTCGGCCCGCGACTTTTGCCGCGAAAAGGCGCCAGTGGCTGTGCTGCGCCGTATCCGGGACAGCAAGGACCCCACTGGTTACCCGACTGAACTTTGGCAGGCCATGGTTGAGCTGGGATGGGCTGGCATGGCTATTCCTGAAGCCTATGGTGGTTTTGGCTTTGGTTATTCCGGGCTGGGGCTGGTGCTGGAGGAAACAGGACGTACGCTGGTACCGACTCCTTTGGTATCAACGGTATTGCTAAGCGCCACGTTGATCAATATCGCGGGCAGCGAAGCACAAAAACTGGAAATGTTGCCTGATATCGTCAACGGCGAGACGATAATCGCGCTGGCCCTTGAAGAGACAGCTATCCATAACCCGCTGCATATCGAGCTGAAGGCTGTCAAAACCGGGTCCGGTTACATACTCAATGGGCAGAAAGACTTTGTGCTGGATGCCCATGTCGCCGACCAGTTCATCGTGGTTGCCCGCACTGAAGGCGAAACCGGACGTCAGGACGGCATCAGTCTGTTTATGGTGGACGCCAACAGTGTCGGTGTCGATGTGCAGAGGTTAAACATGGTCGACAGTCGCAACGCCGGGAATATCAGTTTTGTCGATGTTGAAGTGCCGGATGATGCGTTGCTGGGCGAGGAAAACCGGGGTTGGCCGGCATTATGCCGGACGCTGGATATCGGGCGTATCGGCCTGGCGGCCGAGATGCTGGGTGGCGTGCAGGAAGTTTTCGAACGCACCGTGGAATATCTCAAGCAGCGCAGCCAGTTTGGTGTGCCGATTGGCGCCTTTCAGGCCCTGCAGCATCGGGCTGCGATCATGTACTCGGAAATCGAGTTATGCAAATCGCTGGTATTAAAGGCCTTGCATGAGCTGGATCGAGGTGATGAAGCCGAGGACATACCGGCACTGGCCAGTATGTGCAAGGCGAAATTATCGGAAGTGTATATGCTGGTCAGCAACGAAGGCATACAGATGCATGGTGGCATCGGCATGACCGACGAGTTTGATATTGGCTTTTTTCTGAAAAGGGCCCGTGTTGCCCAGCAGACCCTCGGTGATGCCAGTTTCCATCGAGATCGATACGCCAGCCTGCGCGGATTCTGATCATGATCCTGCTGGTGCTTGGCCTGTTGTTGGCAGTGCTGGCGTTTTTTCCCCAGATGTGGGTTAAGCACGTGATGAAAAAACATCACCGTGATGATCCCACCCTGGCCGGAACTGGCGGCGAACTGGCTGAGCACCTGGTGTCACGCTTCAAACTTGATGGTATTGTTGTCGAAACTACTGACGAAGGTCGGGACCATTTTGATCCGGCGGCTCGGGCGGTCCGGCTAAGCCCCAGCAACTATAGTGGAAAGTCCATAACAGCGGTCGCGGTGGCCGCGCATGAAGTCGGTCATGCGATCCAGTTTCACCGCAATGAAGCCATTTTCGAGCTGCGCAAAAAATACATGCCCATGGCGGCCAGGTTCAGCAAGATCGGCGTGGCACTGATGGTGTCGGTGCCGGTGGCGGGGCTGGTGTTGCGTTCGCCCATTGCCGTCAGCATCGTCATTGGTCTCAGCGTGCTATTCCAATTGCTGGGCGCGCTGGCCTATCTGATTGTGTTGCCGGAAGAATGGGATGCCAGCTTTAATAAGGCGTTGCCTATCCTGGTTGACGGCGAGTACATTTCAGCGGGTCAGCAAAGCGGCGTTCAGAAAGTTCTGAAAGCCGCTGCGCTGACCTACTTTGCCGGTGCGCTCGCCAATATACTCAATATCGGTCGCTGGTTGATGATCCTGCGCCGTTGAACAGCCAACCGCTGTCAGTCCTCAATGGCACCGTAAACCATGCGCTTGCTGATGCCCTGTAGCTGCCGGGCGTATCCCAGGTTGCGATTCTGGATCATGCCGATGAACACCAGATCTTCCACTGGATCTATCCAGAACCAGGTGCCGCCGATACCCCACCACCAGTAACTGCCCTCGCTGACGCCATCATTGCGCGCAGGGTCAGTAACAATGGCAAAGTTCAGGCCGAACTGGTTGCCGGGATAACCGGGAATCTCGTCCATGCCAACGGGCAGCTGGTTGCTGCGCATGGCCTCAACTGATGTTTCGTTGAGCAGACGCACACCATTGAATTCTCCACCATTGGCCAGCATCTGGGTGAAGCGCATGTAATCGGTGATGGTGGACGCCAGCCCGCCACCGCCGCTTGGGAACGTAATGGGCGCCAGGTAATCGCCGCCAAATCCGTCATTGGGTGCCACCAGGCCGTTGGCACCAGACATGTACATGGTGGCGAAACGGTCGCGTTTTTCTTCCGGTACATAAAAGCCGGTGTCGTTCATGCCCAGCGGTTCAAAAATGCGTTCCTGCAGAAACTCGTCAAACGGCATGCCGGACAGCACCTCCACCAGCCGGCCCTGCACATCGACCGAGACACTGTAATGCCAAAGCGTGCCGGGTTGCTGGCGCAACGGTATATTGGCAAGCTTGTCGATCATGTCCTGCAGTGTGCCCTCGGTGTCGAGGATGTTGGCGGCCACGTACTGCGAATCAACCTGGGAGCGCGAGAACAGACCGTAGGTCAGGCCTCCTGTGTGTGACATGAGTTCACGAATGGTCATTTCATGCGTGGCCGGTTCGGTGACCGGGAAACCGCCCGGGCCGTCTTCGATGGCGACCTCAAGGTTGGCCAGTTCGGGAATATACTGGGAAACCGGATCGTCCAGGGAAAACTTGCCTTCTTCCAGCAGCATCATCATGGCGACACTGGTAACGGGTTTGGTCATGGAGAAGATGCGGAAAATGGTGTCTTCAGAAACCGGTTCCTCTTCTTCAATCGACTGATAGCCATAGGCATCCAGATGCACCAGCTTACCGTTACGCATCAGGGCGGTGACGATGCCCGCCAGGTTGCCTTCGTCTACTTCCTTGCGCATGGCGTCAGCGAGATCATTGATTCCGTCTGCGCTGAGGCCGACCTCTCCCGGACTGGCGCGATCAAGGTCGCGCTCCTGGGCGTACAGCGAAGGTGCAAATGCCAGTGCAGCCAGTGTTGAACCGAGCAACACCAGCCTGGTGAGGTGAACGGGTAGTGACAGTCTTTTCATGGTGAGCCCCTATCGTTGTGATTTCTGCGCTGCCCTGGAGTTTATAACACTCTGCTGGTTGAAGTCACACCAGCAACGCTGATGCACGTCCGGCGCCCATGTATTTGCGTTGACCTGACAGCAGGCGAACAAAGTGGTACTTTAGAGCTGGCACTGGCCGGCGCCTGGTATGCCGGCATATATCAAGTTGAATCAAGAGGTTAGTTTAATGGCGAAGTATCTTATCACGGGCACTAATCGCGGCATCGGGCTGGAGTTTGTCAAGCAGGTGCTGGCGCAGGGCCATGATGTCGTGGCAACTTGCCGAAACCCGGAAAACGTCCCCGAACTGCGACAGTTGCAACAGGCCAACAGCGCCTTGCGCGTGCTGCCACTGGATCTGGCCAGTGCAGAGTCGCGTCAGGTGCTGGTTGATGCGCTGAATGGGGATGCCATTGATGTACTGATCAATAACGCCGGTATATACGGTCCGCGCGATGCAAACCTGGGCTCATTGCGTGAAAACGACTGGGTTGATGTCATGCTGGTTGATGTGATTGCACCCGTGCTGCTGACCCAGGCGCTGCTACCCAACCTGCGCAAAGGCACCGAGCGTCGGCTAGCCTTCATCAGCTCCAAGATGGGTTCCATCAGTGACAATGGCAGTGGTGGCTCATATTTGTACCGCACGGCCAAAAGTGCACTAAATCAGGCCGTGAAGTCACTGGCAATTGACTTGCAGCCGGAACAGTTTATTGTTTTGACTCTACACCCCGGTTGGGTCCTGACCGATATGGGTGGACCCAATGCCCTGATTGACACCAACACCAGTGTCACCGGGTTGCTGAAGGTAATTGAAGAGGCGCGTCCGGTGAACAGTGGCTTCTTTTTTGCCTACGACGGTTCACCAATCGCCTGGTAATCCGACGCCTGTCAGGCCGGTTGGTGTCCGATGGTTTGGAAATTGCATTACGCATGACTAAGCATGACTAAGCACAACGCCTTTGCACGTTGAACGATTCATCAGACAACTGCGACCGGAGATAACTGACATGACAGGTACAATCAGCAGGCGGAAATTGTTGTTGGGCGGGGCGGCGTTTCTGGGCGCCGGACTGGCAGATAGCGTATGGCGGGGCATTCCCGCCACGCCGTTCACGCCTTCCCTGAAATTTCTCAACAGTGCACTGGCGGCCATCCCCAGGCCGGATCACCTGATTCGCGCGAGTAGCAATGAAAACCCGTACGGACCCTCGCAGATCGCGCGTCAGGCGATCGCTGACGCCATGATTGATGCCAACAAGTACCTGAACCACGGCAGCGACCTGATTGCCCACCTGTCGGAGCTGGAAGATATTTCGCAGGACAATATTGCCATTGGTTCTGGTTCGGGTGAAATCCTGGCGGTCGGCGGGCTGATGGCAAGTCTGACGCCAGGCTCCGTGGTTTGCCCGGATCCCACTTTCGGGGGCCTGATCAGCTACGCTGATAACTTTGGCGCGGAGTTGATCAGAGTGCCGGTCAACGCCAATATGGAAACCGACCTGCAGGCGATGTACAACGCAATTCGTCCGGACACCACCCTGGTTTATCTGTGTAATCCCAACAACCCCATACCCAATCTGATCGACAGGCAAGCGCTGCGCGACTTTGTGCTGGAGGTGTCACGTGATCGCATGGTATTCGTTGACGAGGCCTACCACGAATTTGTCGACGACCCGGCCTACGAGTCGATGCTTGGCCTGATACGTGACGGGCATAAAAATATTATTGTCTCACGCACCGCGTCCAAGATTCACGGACTGGCCGCCCTCCGAATCGGGTTTGCCTATTCACACCCCGATCATATCGCCGACATGCAGCGCAAGATGACCGGCCAGTTGAATATCGCCGGCGCACGCGCTGCGCTGGCCAGCTATCAGGATCTGGAGTTCCAGCGTTATACGCTTACCCAGAACCGCAAGGCACTGGACGTTGTAGAAGGCATGTGTGATGAGCTGGGACTGCGCTATATCAAGTCGCATGCCAACTTCACCTTCATTCATACCGGCCGCGATATCAACGAAGTCAGCGCCGCCATGCGCGAAGCCGGTATTCTGATCGGCCGGCCTTTCCCGCCCATGCTCGACTGGGCGCGGGTCAGTATGGCAAAACCCGAGGAAATGGAATACTTCGTTCAGGTTTACAGGACACTGTACGGCTGATCGCGATGCGCAGGGGCAGGGTTGACAAACCGGCTGTGACCGGCGCATCATTACATCCCATGAACATTCAAACACAGTATTTCTGGTGGTTTACCAACAAGGGCCGCCAGGAAAACAACGATCAGATCCACTGATCATCGTCTTTTTCAGGCTGCCCCCGTAAGGAAGGCGGCCTGTGTCTTGATAAAAAATCCTGCTCCATTCGTGTGATTATCTCTTGATTCCAACGTCGCCCAAGCTCCGGGTGCAGCCTCTCTGATACGAGAGGAAACAACGTGAATCATCTCAGCCAGACCCGTTTTACCACTGCCGGCGGTGTCAGTGTGTCGCATCAGCAACAATCCTGTGACGGCATTTTGGAAATGTCCCGCCGTTTGACCATGCTGGATAATCAGCTGGGCATGGCCATGGTTTGTGGTGTTGACTATCCAGGTCGTTATCGCCGCCATGAACAGGTCTTTGTTAACCCGCCATTGCAGGTTACTGCGAGCCAGCGCGAAGTTCACATCAAGGCGCTCAATGCCCGTGGCGAGCTATTGCTGCATGAGTGCCGCCGGGCCTTGGCTACGGACCTTCATGACTTCCAGATTCAGTCGCACTGCGCTACCGAACTGGTGTGCCGCATTGCTGACTCGGCCGACTTTTTCCCCGAAGAAATGCGTACCCGGCAGCCCAGTGTGTTTTCGGTGCTCCGGCAACTGATTGGCCATTTTTCCTTTGCACATTCCAGTGTTCAAGCAGGTGGTCAAGGGCGTGGTCAAGACAGCCTGCTGGGTCTGTACGGCGCCTTTGGCTATGATCTGGCGTTCCAGTTCGAAGCGGTACAGCATCGACTTGAACGACCCTCCGGGCAGCGCGATCTGGTGCTGTACCTGCCCGATGAGATCCTGTCGGTGGACAGTGAGACCGGTGCTGGCCTCATCCATCGTTACGAGTTTGTGTGCCGCGACGACAAAGGCGAGCAGCATACTACCGGTGGCCTGCGACGACGTGGCACTGAGGTGGCGCCAGGTCAGGCGGCAACAGCTGAAGCCGGCATATCACCGCTGCACAAACAGCTGCCGACGGTCACCAGCGACCACGAACCCGGCGAGTACGCGGCCGTCGTCGATAAAGCGCGGGAAAGGTTCAGTTGCGGCGACCTGTTCGAGGTGGTACCAGGCCAGACTTTCTCGACGCCGCTGCATTGCCTGCCGTCAACCATTTACCGCCGACTGGCCGCCACCAATCCTGCGCCGTATGCCGCGCTCATTAACCTGGGCGACCAGGAATACCTGGTGTCCGCATCGCCGGAAATGTTTGTGCGGGTGCGCCCGGACCTGAAGCTGGGCGACGTGGTGGAAACCTGCCCGATATCAGGAACAATCGCCAGAGGTCGGGACGCACTGGAAGATGCTGACCACATACGGGAGCTGCTGAATTCGACCAAGGACGAAGCTGAGCTGTCAATGTGTACGGATGTAGACCGCAATGATAAGAGCAGGGTTTGTGTGCCGGGCAGTGTCAGCATCGTGGGCAGGCGTCAGGTGGAACTGTACTCAAAACTGATTCATACCGTTGATCATGTGCAGGGTCGGTTACAAAAAGGATTTGATGCGCTGGATGCATTTTTATCGCACACCTGGGCCGTCACTGTCACCGGCGCGCCCAAGCAGCGTGCCATGCAATTTATAGAGGATCACGAAAAAACGCCGCGCCGCTGGTATGGCGGTGCGTTTGGTCGACTCGGCTTTGATGGCTCGATGGATACCGGTTTGACCATACGCACGGTGCATATCGACAAGGCCGTGGCTCGAGTGCGCGCGGGAGCCACCCTGCTGCAGGATTCCGATCCGCTGGCAGAGGAACAGGAGACCCGATTGAAGGCATCGGCCCTGTTGTCAGTGCTGCAAGCGGAAGCAGCGATACCGCCCTCAAAGCATGCTGTTGAGCGCGCCCAAAACTCCGTCCCCGGCGCCGGACTGCGTGTGTTAATGATCGATCATCAGGACTCGTTTGTGCACACCCTGGCGGCTGGCTTCAGAGCCGCCGGCGTCGAGCTGCAGACCTTGCGGCCACCGGCGGCACGTCAGGCGCTGAGCAGTGAGGTATTCGATCTGGTGGTGCTGTCACCTGGCCCGGGACGGCCGGCGGACTTTGACTGTCAGGCTACGCTGGCCTTGTGCGAGCAAACCGGAGTGCCGGTCTTTGGCGTCTGCCTTGGCCTGCAAGCCATGATTGAATACGCAGGCGGCACCCTGGCGCTGTTGCCTCGCCCGGTACACGGCAGCGCGTCGTCCATTGTGCACGACGGCAGCGATCTGTTTCGCAGGATAAACAGCCCCTTCAGCGCGGGCCGCTATCATTCAATCCATGCGGGACAGGTACCTGCGGAATTTGCCGTGACCGCGCGCAGTGCAGATGACCAGTGTGTCATGGCCATCGAGCATCTGAACAGACCGTGGAGCGCTGTGCAGTTCCACCCGGAATCACTGTTGACCCTGGCCGATGCTGCAGGCGAAAAGCTGATTCACAATGTTGTACGGGCGTCGGTGCTAAGCCGGCAATTGCCGTCGACGCAGGGCGTTGGCCGGTATCACGGATAATAGCAGCGCAATGGCGACGTACACATAGAACGGGATATGCAGTTCGTGCAGGTGCGCGTCTGCAACACTCCCCAGGGTGATCTCGATAGACGCTCCGCCATCGACAGTTTGCACCTCATAGGTCTGGTCAAGCTGTCCGCTGAACACAAACCAGCCCTGGCTGTCGGTGGTCAGGCGGGTGGCGTCCGTGACGCTGGATTCTGCCCGCCGTATCAGCAGGTCGGTGTCTGCCAGCCCGGCGCCAGTATTGTCCAACACCTGACCCATCATCTGCTCACGATCGCTGAAGATATTGAAGCTGATGTCTGGCGCGCTGCGTTCCTGCGCAAACCCGTAAAGCTGAAATATCAGCAGACCGATACCGGCGATGATGAGGCCGATATTGGCGATCCGGCTGAACAGTGTCCAGCCGCTGACCCGTTGCCATGCCCGAATGGCAAATGCCATCACCATCAGGGCGGCAATCTGGCCGAATTCGACGCCGACATTGAACAGCAGAATCTTGCTCAACAGAGCGGGGTCCTCGGCCAGCGTTACCGCCTGCAGCCTGGCGGACAAACCGAAGCCGTGGATCAGGCCAAAGATAAATACCATCAGCAGCAGATTGGGCGCATTGATGCCCAGCCAGCGCCGGAAGCCGTTCAGGTTTTCAAAGCCCTTATAGGCTACGGTCACTGCAATCACGGCATCAATCAGATAGTGGTTGGCGGTGATGCCGGCATAAGTGGCGGCGATCAACGTGATAGTGTGGCCGATCGTGAAGGCGGTGACGAATTTGAGAATATCGATAAAACGGCTGAGGAAAAACATCACGCCGAGCAGGAACAGCAGGTGATCATAGCCGCTGAGCATGTGCTCTGCGCCGGTCCACATCACTTCCAGGTGACCGCCTGAGGCCATGCGTTCGCGGGCAGTCTCGGTCATGTCGTGGGCCAGGCCCGCCACGGGTAGCAGTGCCAGAGTGATGCCAGTCAACAGAGCCCGGTGCTGGGCTGGTGCTGTCGGGGTGCTCAAGGAGTCAGTCATGTTCAGGAGATCACCGTGGTGCCTGGTCCGCTAAACCCCCAATCTTGCCGCAAGGGTTCGCAGTTTTCAATCAGTTGCCCTGGCAATCAGTGCAATCGATGCCCAGCGTGCGTAAAATGGACGGCAAACCAGCAATCTGCTTGCACAGGAAATCGTATGTCTGATTCAAATTCTTCCAAACCCGCCAGTCCATCGACTGATATCTGTCAGCGGTTCCTGTTCGCAGACGCCGATGTGCGTGGCGAGATTGTCCGACTGACACACAGCTACACCAGTACCGTCAGCAACCACGCCTACCCGCCAGCTGTCAGCAATCTTCTGGGCGAGTTTTTGGCGGCTGCGGTATTGCTGGGCTCGGCAATTAAGTACGACGGGCGGCTGGTGTTGCAGGTCCGCGGTGACGGCGAGTTGAATCTGATCATGTCCGAGTGCACCAGCGAAGGCGCCGTTCGTGGTATCGCCCGTTTTGACAAGGTGCCGGAGAGCGTGGATTTTGATGCCCTGACCGGAGAAGGCCTGCTGGTGATTACTGTCGACACGCGTCGGTCTGATCCCTACCAGGGTATTGTGTCGCTGGAAGGCGGATCGCTGGCGGCGTCCCTGCAGACCTATTTTGAGCAATCCGAACAACTGGAGAGCTGGTTCTGTTTTGCCGTTGATGAAAAGCAGGCCTGTGGTTTTCTGCTGCAGCAACTGCCCGGCGCAGCATCGGCAGATGCCGAGGCGCGCGAAGAACGCTGGCAGCATCTACTGACGCTGGCACAGACCCTGACTACCAGTGAGATGCTGGCACTGAACAATGAGGAACTGCTGCACCGTCTGTACCATCAGGAAACGGTAAAGCTGTACCCTCGCCGGCAGTTTCATTACCAATGCAGTTGCTCGCGCGAGCGCACTGCCAAAGCGCTGGTCTCGATAGGCAAGGAAGAAGTGGACAGCATTGTCATTGAGCAGGGCGAAGTGAGTATCGCCTGTGAGTTCTGCGGCACCGATTATCGCTTCGACGCCGCAGAGATCGCATTGCTGTTCCAGGATCGCGGCGACCTGCTGCACTGATACCCCACTCAATCCCATCGAAAACAGCAGCAGGGCATGAGTTCCTTCGGCAGTCTGGTAGCGCCGGTGACCGGCGAGCATGGCTGGTACTACCGCAACGATAGCGATGGTGAAATTGTCATCGATCTGCGTGTCACCGGTTATTTTGACCGGGTCAGGGATCTGGGCATTTTTGCTGAACCAGAATCCGAACCCGCTTCATAATCCGTTAAACGCAGATCAAGTGCGTATCAGCGGCGGGCACCAACCGTATCAAAGAAGTTGACCACCTTTCTCATATTGGCCCGGTCACGGGCTATAAAATTGGTGTGGTCCGCACCGTCAAGTTCCACATATACATGCGGCATGCCGATTGATCGCATGGCGGCCACCCAGTGTCGGGTCATTTCCACCGATACCAGTTCGTCTTCGGTACCCTGGATCACCAGTATTGGTGTGTCCCTGATTTCGGACAGCATGGTGGGGGACTGCTGCGGATGCGGCGCCGGCGCGGCGACAGCCAGTGCTGCGAACATGCCGGGGTTGTTGACAGCGATATGGTAGGTACCGGCGCCGCCCATGGAGTGGCCCCACAGGTAGGTGCGTTCCTCATCGACAGAAAATTCATCCTTGACCCTGGCTATCACGTTCATCACATCGGCTTCGCTCCGTTCAGCGTGTTCCGGGTTCTCGGTCGGGCGGGAGCCGTACCAGCCACGTCGGACATACCCCAGGGGTGTGACAACGATAAATCCGTATTCCTCCGCGTAATCCAGAAACCCTTCGTAGCCCATCAGCCAGTCATAGGTTCTGCCCAATCCATGCAGTGAAACAACCAGCGGGGCCGGCGCGCCGGCGCGGTAACTGCTGGGAACAAAAACAGCATAGGGCAGTGTTTCTCCGGTGGGTTCAAACACATAACTGCGGTGCAGTACCCGGGGGTCATCAATCATGCTTTCGTCGTCTGCAGGTTCGCGGGCGGCCTGCACGGTGCTGAAGGACAGCAGCACCGGTAACAGAGCCATGGTGATGACGATACGTTTCAGCAGGTTTTTCATGGTTTTTATGCCTCGCTCATAAATGTTTCAAATGCCTCAATCGCACGCGCCAGACCGGCATCGTCGATATCAAGATGGGTGACCAGTCTGATGCTGTCGCGGCCCAGGCAATCGGCCTTGATATGGTACTTTTCCAACCACAGGGCCAGGCGCTCCCGGTTCAGTCCGGCGACGCTGACAAACAGGATATTGGTTTGTGGTTGCTCCAGGGTGTAACCGGCATCGGCCAGCCGCTGCGCCAGCGTTTTGGCCCGGCGGTGGTCATCTGCCAGCCGCTCTACGTGATGTTCCAGGGCATGCAGTCCGGCTGCCGCCAGCAGGCCGCTCTGGCGCATGCCGCCGCCGCAGACCTTGCGCCAGCGTCGGGCCTGCTCAATAAATTCGGCAGGGCCCAGCAACACAGACCCGACTGGTGCCCCCAGGCCCTTGGATAAACAGATGGAGACAGTATCAAAATGCCGGGTGATGTCTTGCACCTGACACCCCGATGCGACCGCGGCATTAAAGACGCGGGCGCCGTCCAGGTGCAGTTGCAGCCCGGTGGCAGTGGCCAGGTTTCTGGCCTGTGCCAGGTAGTCCAGCGGCAGCACTTTTCCATGCACGGTATTTTCCAGACACAACAGCCGACTGCGGGCAAAATGGCAGTCATCCGGCTTGATCGCCGCCTCTACCTCGGCAAGATCGAGTCCGCCGAATTCTGTCATTGGCAGCGGTTGTGGCTGGATGCCGCCCAGGGCCGCGGCGCCACCGCCCTCGTATTTGTAGGTATGGGCCTGCTGGCCGACAATATACTCATCGCCGCGACCACAATGTGTCAGCAAAGCCACCAGATTGGACTGGGTGCCGGAGGGCATAAACAGCCCGGCCGCCATGCCCGCCCTGGTGGCCAGGGTCTGTTCCAGAAGTCTGACCGTGGGATCTTCACCCCAGACATCATCTCCCACGTCTGCGGTGAGCATGGCCTGTCGCATGGCTGGCGTGGGTTTTGTCACCGTATCGCTGCGCAGGTCTACACAGGCGGAGGTATTGGTATCAGACATGGTATCCTCTTGGTCTTGAATTGCTTGTGGCGGGTCGGTTGACCTTGCGCAGGGATTCTATCATGGACTTGCTTTTGCACAGTGGACACACATTTTTGAGTCATTTATCGACAACTTTGCCGCTTGTACTGGCCGGTGCCGGACATGCTCACCTGGTCATGTTCCGGCGCTGGCTCGACAGTGGCTACAGACCGCCTGCCGGCTCCGCGCTGGTAAATCCTGACAGCCACGCCTGGTATTCAGGCATGATGCCCGGGCTGATGGCCGGGCGCTACAGCGCCTGTCTCTTATACACATCTGACGCTGCCGAC
>OLID01000332.1_pt1 | contig 22644 bp, 21 predicted proteins | sample 1609361 | NCBI WGS metagenome assembly OLID01 (sample SAMN05416778, study PRJEB24817) | seawater metagenome | isolation source: Sea water | place: Canada:Atlantic | collected 2013-07
TCTACACAGAGTAGATCGTCGGCAGCGTCAGATGTGTATAAGAGACAGCGACTATTGCTGCAGCGGTCAGTGCCATTGCCAAAGACCTGCCAGGTGCCCCAGTGCTGCCGGTGGGCGTCGGCGCATCGGTGTGGAACCTGGACACCGTTGCTGATGCCGTGCGCGATGAGTTGGAGGAAGCAAAACGGGTACAGCGGAACCGGCGACGGGTAGCAGGGGCCCGTCGTGAAAGTGGCTGGCGCAGCCAGATCAGGAAGGGGAAACGGGGCGTCAGTACCGGTGCAAAACTGGTCAGTGGACGTGTCGGTAGAAAGCTGAGCAGCACCAGTAAGACACCTGACTAGCCTGGCTGCCCGCGCGGTGCGATCGGTAGTGCTACTACGAACCTGGTGCGCACTGGGTGCACATTCGGCACCAGGTGCTTTTCCGGAAAGCCGGTGGTAATATTATCGGCCGCTTATGTAGTAGAAGCTCCCGATTTATGCCTGATGCCTCTTCACCGAAAACACAGATCGAGTCACCGAAAACACAGCTCGAGTCACCCAGAACACACTTAGAGTCGCCCAAAGCGCCCCTCGAGTTTAAAAGCGCGTCGCTGACTATTCCTGCGTTGCGGTTTTTCAGTAACGATCTTGCCGTCATCGAAGCTACGTTGCGTGGGAAAATAGCGCAAGCGACTGAATTTTTTCGTGATTCTCCCGTCATGATGGACCTGCAGTTGCTCAATGAGCAACATCAGTCTGTAGATGTGGAGGCGCTCGTGGGACTGTTGCGTGCGTTGGGCATGGTGCCTGTCGGCCTGCGGGGTGGCAGTGATGCGCAAAACCGCGCGGCTTTGACGCTCGGCATATTTCGACATTCAGCACCTTCCGGCGCACCCTCCGAAATAAAGATACCTGGCGCTGAACCAAGCCCCGAATTATTGGATAAATCCGCTCTTGCTGCTGAAAAATCACAGGAAAACAGAGTAGTCACGCAGCCGGTACGTTCGGGGCAGCGCGTCTACGCCAGTGGCGATCTTACCGTGACTGCTACCGTCAGTGCCGGCGCGGAGATCATGGCCGAAGGCAATATTCACGTTTATGGCAGTCTGCGCGGCCGCGCACTGGCGGGAGTACAGGGCGACATCAACAGCCGTATTTTTTGCATGGACCTGCAGGCGGAACTCATTTCAATTGCCGGCATCTATAAACTGCGTGACGACATTCCCGGAGACGTTCAGCACAAACCGGCGCACATCAGCCTGGACAATGAGCTGATTATTATCCGGGGTCTGTAGTCGCACCATTACGTATCAACCAACACCGCTGGAGACTTATTTTGGCCAGAATTATCGTTGTAACATCCGGAAAAGGCGGCGTGGGCAAAACCACATCAAGCGCCGCGATTTCCATGGGCCTTGCCTTGCGAGGCCACAAAACCGTGGTCATCGATTTTGACGTGGGCCTGCGTAACCTGGATCTGATCATGGGCTGCGAGCGTCGCGTGGTTTATGACCTGGTGAACGTCATTAATGGCGAGGCCACGCTGAATCAGGCGCTGATCAAGGACAAGCGCTGCAGTGAACTGTTTATCCTGCCCGCCTCCCAGACCCGCGACAAGGACGCACTCTCGATCGAAGGCGTGGGAAAGATCCTGGAGGATCTGGCAAAAGACTTTGAGTATATTGTTTGTGATTCCCCGGCCGGTATCGAGCGCGGCGCCACCATGGCCATGTATTTTGCCGACGATGCGATTGTGGTGACCAACCCGGAAGTATCTTCGGTTCGCGACTCTGATCGCATGCTGGGCATTCTGGCGAGCAAGTCGCGACGTGCGGAAACTGCCGAAGAGCCCATCAGGGAGTATCTGCTGCTGACGCGCTACAACCCGGAGCGGGTAGAACAGGGGGAGATGCTGAGCGTGGAAGATGTGCAGGAGATCCTGTCTCTGCAACTGTTGGGTGTCGTGCCTGAATCGAAAGCAATACTGAATGCGTCCAACTCGGGTACGCCGGTCATACTGGACACAGACAGCGACGCAGGCCAGGCCTATAGCGATATCGTGGCCCGGTACCTGGGCGAGGACAAGCCGCAGCGGTTTATCGTGAAAGAAAAGCAGGGGCTGTTCAAGAAGCTCTTTGGAGGCAAATGATGAGTCTGCTTGACTATTTCCGGTCGCGAAAGACCAATACCGCCTCGGTTGCCAAGCAGCGTCTGCAGATTCTGGTGGCGCACGAGCGTGCCTCGCGCAATCAGCCGTCCTATCTGCCAAAAATGCAGCAGGAACTGCTGGCGGTCATCCGCAAATATGTCCATGTCGATGAAGAAGCCATTTCCATCAGCTTTGAACAAAATGGCAACGAGGAAACCCTGGAGCTGAATATCGTGTTTCCCGATGAGATGCGCGCCGGCTGACACGAAACTTTCGTGACATAAACGAAACCGAGGCTAATAGATGGCAACAGCCGGACCAGGGGTGACAGTAGACACGAAGTCAGCCGTTGATGCGATTATCGAGCGCGTCGGCGACACGATTGTCCTCGGTCTGCCATTGGGACTTGGTAAACCGCTACGCTTCGCCAATGCGATATATCAGCGCGCACAGCAGGACCCCGGTCTGAACCTGCACATCGTCACCGGGCTTTCGCTGCAGAAACCGCAGGGTAAGACCTCCCTCGAACGCCGTTTTCTGGAGCCGTTTGTGCAGCGGCTTTACGGTGAAATTCCCGATCTGGAGTACGCGCGGGATGCCGCCGCCGGCAAACTGCCGCCCAATGTCAGAGTGTCGGAGTTTTTCTTTCAGGCTGGCAATTTTCTGCACCAGACACAGCAACAGCGGCATTATGTCTGCAGCAACTACACGCATGCTGTACGTGACCTGATGGCGCAGGGCATCAATGTGCTGGCCCAGATGGTGGCACCTGACCCGGATACTATGTCGGGAGCACTGCCTGAAACCGTTAGTCTGAGCTGTAACCCTGATCTGACGCTGGATCTGATCCCGCTGCTGCAGGAACGAGCGGCGCAAGGTTTGCCTGTGGCTCTGTTGGCAGAGACCAATCGCACACTGCCTTACATGGGGCTCGATGCGGCGCTGCCTGCAGACACGTTTGATGTGGTTCTGGACGATCCGGATACCGATTATCCTCTGTTTTCAGTCCCGCAAACCGCGGTCAGCGCTCAAGACCATCTTATCGGGTTTTATGCCAGCACTCTGCTGCGTGATGGTGGCACATTGCAGGTGGGCATCGGGTCACTGGGTACCGCTCTGGTACACAGCACGATTATGCGGCACGCACAGAATGAACGTTGGCAGCAGGTGTACGAACAGCTGAATATCCGTCAGCGCTTTCCATTTGTGGCCGAAGTGGGCGACACACATCGTTTTGAAGCGGGGCTTTACGGTTGCAGTGAAATGATGATGGAAGGTTTCCTGCATCTGATGGAGGCCGGTGTGCTGAGCCGCAAGGTCGCCGGCGATGTGGTCATGCATGGCGGTTTCTTCCTGGGATCGAGGGCGTTTTACGATGCACTGCGCAAGCTGCCGTCTACGCAGCGTGACCGTATCTGCATGACCAGTGTGAATTTTATTAATGATCTGTTTGATCACCGCCTGGGTGGTCAACACCTGAAGGTCTCTCAACGGGCTCACGGTCGCTTCATCAACTCGGCGATGATGCACACGCTCAGTGGTGCCGCGATCTCCGATGGCCTGGATGACGGCCGGGTGATCAGTGGCGTGGGCGGGCAATACAATTTTGTAGCCATGGCGCATGAGTTGCCCGGTGCACGTTCAATCGTGACGCTGCGCAGTACACGGGAGAAAGACGGTAAGTTGCAGTCAAATATCGTGTTCAATTATCCGCACTGCACCATCCCCCGCCACCTCCGTGACATGGTAGTGACTGAATACGGAATTGCTGACCTGCGTGGTCTATGCGATGAAGAAGTGTATTGCCGCCTGATTGGCATCGCCGATGCGCAGTTCCAACCGGCCTTGCTCAGACAGGCGAAACAGGCCGGCAAGGTGGCTGACGATTTTGTGCTTCCACGTCACTGGCAGAATAATACCGCAGAGCACATTGACAGGCTGATGAGCATAGCGGAGAACAGAGAGCTGTTTCCGGCCTTTCCGTTCGGGCACGACTTTACGGACGAAGAGCTGACCCTGACCAGGGCGCTCAAACTGCTCCGGGCCGCAACGGCAACGCCATCGGGGAAGCTGGCGACATTGCTTCGATCTGTGCTGACGGCCAGGCGCGCCCGCTCACATCGGACCCTGCTGACAAGAATGTCGCTGGATGCTCCGAAAACCCTGGCAGAACACATTGAGCGATGGTTGGTGGTGTATGCACTGGAAAACACGCACTCAGATAGCGTGAAATAGTCCTAGCAGCGCAACGGTCACCTCAGGTGAGGTGTTCTGTGCATCAGGAGCCCCCGGCGAGCGGGGTCAATACGCTTACATAGCTAAATGGAGTTTACACATGTATTTAAAAACACTGAAAAACAATACCAACAGTTTGTCACGCCCACTCGGTTTGCTGGCGGCCATGGGTCTGGTCTGGTCGGCCTCGTCGTCGGCGGCGGCTGACGTTGAAGAACGTCTGCGCGAGCTGATCACCGCCGATCATCGTGTGGAGGCACACATTGAGCGTAACCAGTATCGCAACCCGGTAGAGACCCTGATGTTTTTTGGTCTGGAGCCTGACATGACGGTGGTTGAAGTGTTGCCCGGCGCCGGCTGGTACACCGAGATTCTGGCACCTTTTCTCAAAGACGAAGGCACCTTTTACGCAGCGCATTTCTCCCCCAGCGCCAGCCTGTCCTATCAGCCACCTGCGCTGGAACGCTTCCGACAGAAGCTGATCAACAATCAGGACGTTTACGAAGAGACGATTGTCACGCGCCTGTACCCACCCGCGGAAATGGAGATTGCGCCCGCTGCCTCTGCCGACCTGGTGCTGACTTTCCGCAACGTGCATAACTGGATCATGGCGGGCACACAGGAGGAGCATTTCGATGCTTTCTATCAGGCCCTGAAGCCGGGCGGTGTGCTGGGTGTGGTCGAGCATCGTGCCCCCGAGGGCAGCAGCATGGAAGTGATGGAGACGACCGGGTACGTCACCCAGGACTACACCATCGAACTGGCGCAAGAGGCGGGTTTCGAGTTTGTTGAATCATCGGAGATTAATGCCAACCCGCGCGACACAGCTGATCATCCCAGCGGCGTATGGACACTGCCGCCGACGCTGCAGCTGGGCGATGAGAACAGAGAGCGGTACGAGGCTATCGGTGAAAGCGATCGCATGACCCTCAAGTTCCGCAAGCCGATGTGACGTTTTCCCTCACCTGATCCAACCAGACTGTCAGCCAGGCAGCCCGCCTGTCAGACAGGGGGCTGCCTCAACGGTAGCCACCGGCGGATCTGATTTCGCGGGTGGCTATGCCGCGCCCATCAGGTAGCGCTTTCGGAGACAATATTTGCTTGCAATATATACCGAGGTATATATGATGTTTTTCAATATGTACTTTGGTATATCATGGCTGCCAATGGCAGGTGGAGTTCTGTTTCATGACCCACACTACTGAACCCGTGGTCGGAGAATTCACCGCGCCGTTGTCGCTGACGACGGAAGCCGGCGAAATATCGCCGAGACGACTGGCACTGCTGGCTGCCATTGCGGAGACAGGCTCCATCAGTGGCGCCGCCAGAGCAATCGGCATGACCTACAAGGCGGCCTGGGACGCCGTGGATGCGATGAACAATCTGGCCGGCACGGTGCTGGTCCACAGTCAGCATGGCGGACATGGCGGCGGCGGAGCGCAATTGAGCACTGCCGGATTAAAAGTGGTTGATGATCTGGCGCGCCTGCAGGCTCTGCAAAATCGGTTTATGAGTCAGCTGAAGGCCGAGGGCGATCTGGACAAATCCCTGGCTTTGATGAGGAGGCTGGATATGCGAAGCAGTGCCCGCAACGTGCTTCTTGGGACCGTTGACAGTGTGCGTGACGGTGGCGTCAATACTGAAGTCAGTTTGCGCCTGTCCGGCGGTGACGCCCTGCACGCCATTGTCACCAGAGAGAGTGCCAGGGATCTGGCATTGGCGCCTGGCTGCGAAGTGCAGGCCATCATCAAAGCCTCCTGGATCATTCTGGCGCTGGCCGATGATGCACTGGGCACCTCGGCGCGCAATCGGCTGTGCGGCAGCGTGACACGTATCGTGTCCGGCGAGGTGAATGCCGAGGTAGTACTGGCACTGGCGGGTGGCAACACCCTGGCAGTGATTATCACGCGGCAGAGTCTGGATGAACTTGGGTTAACGGAAGGCACTGAGGTCTGTGCGTTGATCAAGGCATCACACATCATTCTGGGTGTCACTTCATGAGCAGAGCGAAGATCATACTGCTGAGTGTGTTTGCTGTGCTGTTTAGTTCAGCGTCGGCAGCGCAGCAAATGACGATAGCTGCAGCGTCATCATTACGACCGACCCTGGATTATCTGGTCCAGGCATACCGGGTTGATAATCCTGATCACGAAGTCTCTGTTGTCTATGGTGCGTCGGGACGGCTGACGGCCCAGATCCTCAACGGTGCGCCCTTCGATTTTTTTATGTCCGCCGACATGGACTTTCCGCAGCGCCTGGCCGACGAAGGCGCTGCTGCGTCCGATCCCAGCGTTTACGGCTATGGCAGGATTGCCCTGTGGAGCGCCAACATCGATGCCTCCGCCATGACCTTACAGGACCTGGGCGCTGCACGTATCGGCCGTGTTGCCATTGCCCAGCCCACGGTGGCGCCCTATGGCCAGCGCGCCCGTGAAGCCATGCAGGCTGCCGGCATATGGAGTGCTGTCGAAGACAAGCTGGTGTTCGGCGAGAACATTTCCCAGGTTGCGCAGATGGCACAATCGGGCGCCGCAGACGTCGGTATTGTCGCCTTGTCGCTGGTAATGCAGCCCGAGCTGGCGGCGCGGGGTTACACACTGATCGACGCAGCGCTGCATGAACCACTGGCACAGGGTTTTGTGGTCACCCGGCGTGGTGCCGACAATCTTGTTGCTGATGCTTTTGCACGGTTCCTGTCAACGCCTGCCGCTCACGCTGTGTTCCGCGACAACGGGTTCGATGTTGATGATTGAGCTGAGCGCAACCGACTGGCAGGCCATCCGGCTGACGCTGACCCTGTGTTTTTTTACCACCGTGATACTGCTGACGATCGCCACCCCACTGGCCTGGTGGCTGTCCAGTGGCAGATCGGCGCTGCGCGTCGTAGTGCAGACGGTGGTGGCACTGCCCCTGGTGCTTCCGCCCACGGTGCTCGGTTTCTATTTGCTGGTGACACTTGGCCCCCGTGGTCCGATTGGCAGTGCCCTGGAAAGCATGGGGCTGAGCCATCTGGCGTTTACTTTTGAGGGGATTCTGCTGGCCTCCGTGCTGTACTCGATGCCATTCGCCGTGCAACCCTTGCTGGAAGCATTCAACAATCTGGGGCGGCGCCATGTTGAAGTGGCCTCGTCTCTGGGCGCTGGCGTATTCGACCGGTTTTTTACCGTCATTCTGCCGCTGTGCCGCGGTGGTTTTATCGTCGCCGCAACCCTGAGCTTCGCCCATACCGTGGGTGAGTTCGGTGTCATTCTGATGCTGGGCGGCAGCATTCCAGGCGAGACCAAAGTGCTGTCGATACTGATCTATGAGCACACCGAGGCCATGAACTATGCCGCTGCGCACCGGCTGTCCCTGCTATTGGTAGTGTTCTCGTTTGCAGTGCTGTTTGTGGTGTACAGCATCAATCGCCGCTTTCAGGTGGCAAAAGTATGAGTCTGCAGATTCGGGCTCAGCTGCAACGGGGCGACTTCAGTCTCGAGGTTGATACTTGCTGGCCGGCGCAGGGTGTGACGGCGCTGTTTGGGCGGTCGGGCTGCGGCAAGACCACTCTGCTGCGCATCATCGCCGGTCTGGAGCGGGTCAGGGGCGCACAGGTCCGGTTTGGTGACCAATGCTGGCAGAGTGAGTCGCAATGGCTGCCGGTAGAAAAACGCCGGCTGGGCCTGGTATTCCAGGAAGCCAGCCTGCTGCCCCATCTGTCCGTGACCGGCAATCTGCTCTACGGTTACAGGCGCACAGCGCCGGCACTGCGGCGCCTGCAATTGCCTGACGTCAGTGCCATGCTAGGTCTGGAGTCGTTACTGGCACGACCGGTTGAAGAGCTCTCAGGGGGGCAGAAGCAACGCGTGGCGCTGGGGCGGGCGTTGCTGTGCAGCCCCCAGCTATTGTTGCTGGATGAGCCACTGGCGGCCCTGGATACCCAGACCAAACGCGAAATCATGCCCTTTCTGTCGCGACTGGCACAGGCATCGGGCATTCCCATGGTGCTGATTACCCACGCACCGGACGAGGTGCAGCGCCTGGCCGATCGGGTAGTGTTCATGCGCGATGGCTGCGCTGACGAACAGTGCTCGCTGCAAGAGGCCCTGGCAAAGCCGGAATCGCCGCTGTTTGCCGATGAAGGGCCATCCTCCGTGCTGGAGGGTGAACTGGGCGTAGCCGATGAACACGGCATGCGTTTGTTCGGTCCGGAAGGCTCGCAATTGCGGGTACAGGCACCGGATGCAGCTGGCACCGGTCCAACGCGATTGCGAGTACTGGCCCGAGATGTCAGCGTTGCGCTGGACGACCCGGCGCGTATCAGTATCCGTAATCACTTGGTGGTGACCATCAGACAGTTGCACGACCTGCCGGATAACCGGGTCCTGCTTGATACCGTGATGCAGGACGGACAAACGCTGCTGATCGAGATCACCCCCTGGTCAGCGCAACAGCTGGCGCTGGCTGCCGGCCAACATGTATTTGCGCTGATCAAATCCGTGGCCTTGATGCGCTGACAGAACTGTCTGGGTACAGACTGTGCTGGCGGTACCGGGCGAACTGCTTTCGCGCCATCACGGTTGACAAATTAACTTTGTCAGGTAAAGTACTTTACATCATTACGGAATGACAGCTGCCTGCCAATGAAGCAAGCCAATAGCAAACATACCGCTCCGGCCACGCCGGTGTCTCTGAACCAGCGGGCAGAGGACAACCTGCGCTTCATCCGGGACACCATGGAAGGTGCCAGTGTGTTTACCGGTGTGTCCGGACTGGGTTATGCAGGCGCCGGCCTGACGGCATTGGTGGCCGCATGGCTGGCGGCACAGCAGACATCCGATACTGCCTGGTTGCTGGTGTGGATGCTGGAACTGGTGATCGCCACTGTGCTCGCGTTCAGCCTGTTGGTGCGCAAGACCGTCCGGCAGGGCAAGTCAGTATTCAGTGCCAGTGGCCGCAAACTGCTGCTGTCGTTTTTGCCCACCATGACCATCGGCGGGTTGCTGACCTTGTCGTTCTTTTTGCAGGGCCGGGTCAGCTTGCTGCCGGGCATCTGGCTTGGATTGTACGGTGCAGCCGTGATGACCGCCGGTGTCTGGTCGGTACGGGTCATTCCTGTGATGGGCGCGCTGTTTATGCTGCTGGCCGCCTGTGTCCTGTTTACTTCGGTGCCTGCAGATCTGTTTCTGGCAGTGGGTTTTGGTGGACTGCATATTGTTTTTGGCGTCTGGATCTGGAGATATCATGGCGGTTAGTCGGAAAGTCAGTGAAACTGGGGCAGCCCGGAGCGACACGGGTCCAACCAAGACCACCCGTGCGACGAAAGACGCCAGTGCACGCAGCAGTGGCGATCTTGATCAACTGATTCATGAGCGAACGCGCCTGGGTCTGGTCAGTGCACTGGCCAGCCATAAATCCATGAGCTTTACGGAATTGAAGACATTGTTAGAGATCTCTGACGGTAATCTCAGCACCCATGCACGCAAGCTGGAGGAGGCCGGTTATATCGAGTGCAGCAAAGGGTTTGACGGTCGTGTGCCCAGGACTGAGTACAGACTCAGTGCGTCCGGTCGCAAGGCACTAAACAAATATGTCGCGCACATGGAGGCATTGATTGCCGCCATGAAAAAATAGCTGTGTTTTTTTGGTCACCTACTTTGTAGGGCAAAGTACTTTTACCTGAGATGGTTTAATGAGGACGGTTATCACATGATTCATACAGACATGGAATCAGCGTACGGTATCAATCGGGCGAGTCTTGCGGTGCTGCTGGCCGTTGGGCTCGGGGTAGCAGCCGATCAGTTGGTGCTCAGGCACGGGCTGACAGGGGCCGGTTTTTTATGCTGGATAGTGTTGCTGCTGGCAGCAGTACATTTCCTGTTTCGCTCTGAATACCCGTCATCCTGGCAATACGGCTGGTCGGTGTTTGCGTTGCTGGCGGCCATGCTGCTCAGTTATCGGTCAACACCCGTGCTGATACCGATGATGCTGCTGGTGCTGCTGGGTAGCGGCGTCAACTGGCTACTGCAACAACGTTCAGGAAACTGGCGGGACATCACCGTACTGGACTACCCCTGGGCCACGCTACGGATACCTGTATTGTTTCTTCAATCGTTGTGGCACTCCGTCGGTGCAGTAGATCCGGCGCTGGTACCGCGCAGTCGCGTTCGTGGTGTGGTCAAAGGTCTGGTGCTGGCGACCCCGATGTTGCTGGTCTTTACGCTACTGTTTGCTTCGGCCGATGCGCGCTTCAGTGCTTACCTGGCGTCTGTGTCTCAAGTGTTTTCGTTCTCTGCGGTCGAGCACCTGATTACCACGGCACTGATGTCCGTGTTGAGTTTTGGTCTGTTGGCGATGGTGCTCCGTAAACCGGACCCGGGTCGGCTGGAGGTGCCTGATCAACTCAGTCTGGGACGTGAGGAAACGCTGATTATCATGGGATCGCTGGTGCTGCTGTTCCTGGTATTCGTGGTGCTGCAGGCGAGCTATCTCTTTGGTGGCCAGGACATCATTGAACAGACCAGCGGTCTGACTATAGCCGAGTACGCTCGTCGCGGCTTTTTCGAGATGCTGGTGGTAGCCGGGTTGACGCTGCTGGTATTGCTGGCCATGCCGGGTTTGCGCTGCGACCTGCGCATTTTTCGGCCGCTGGCGGTGATCATGGTGGGCTTGGTGTTGATCATCATGGTCTCTGCACTGCAGCGCCTGCTGCTTTACGTGGAAACATTCGGCCTGACCGTGGACAGGTTGCTGGCGCTGGGCGTGATGTTATGGCTGGTGGGCACTCTGGTGGGCTTTGTGCTGACGGTTCTGCGCGGGCGTCCGCAGGGTTTTGCGTTCGGGTCAGTCGTGTTTGGCATGGTGCTGTTATTGGTGGCGGGGTTCATGAATCCGGCCGCTGTGGTAGCACGGACCAATATCGAGAAGGCTCTGGCCGATGGTGATCGCGCGATTGACCTGCAATACCTGGTGAATCTTGGCGGAGACGCGATACCGGTAATAATGGATCATTTTGAAGAGCTGCCTGCGCAGCAGCAATGCTATCTGGGCCACGCCCTGATGGGTTCGCTTATTGTGTCGCAACAACGGGACTGGCGTCAGTGGAATTGGAGTCGCACGGTAGCGGCGAGGGCGCTGGATCAACATAGGGAGACTTTGACATCGATGACTCGGGGTGGAGGTGGCTATGTGGGAGGTCGGTGGTTATGTGTGCCGTCCCGTGAGATGTGATGCCTGTAAGGCTGCCATTGATGGAAACGCCAGATACAAAAAAGCCCGGTTGCGGTCATAGTATGACCGCAACCGGGCTTTTTTGTATGGCTTAAGCCGTCAGCGCACGCTGCACAAGATTGTCCATCAAAGGCATCTTGAAGTGGTTGTGAGTCAGCGGCTGAGCGCCTTCACTGGCCATGCCGGCAACCATGTCGGCAGTGGCCTGATTGCGTGGCTGGCCCTGAATCGCCTGTTCAACAGAACGCAGGCGACGCGGTGTGCATTCCACAGCACCACAGACCAGACGTGAGTCCTGAATGTTGCCGCCTTCGGTGCGCATGACAGCAGCAAGGCTGACCAGTGCGAAATCCCAGACATTTCGGTCAGCGACTTTCTCGTAGAAGTATTCAGCATTGGCCCACTTGGCAGGAATACGGACCGCAGTCAGTATTTCGCCAGGCTCCATCACGGTGGTGCGGGTGATGTTGATGGCAGGTCCGACAAAGAAGTCTTCTGCAGCAACAACACGTTGTCCGCCTTCACGGCTGATGACCATCTGTGCTTCCAGCGCCACCAGCGCAGGGCCGGTATCGCTGGGTGTCACGGCAACACAACGGCTGGCGTTGAACAGTGCGTGTTCACGGTTCTGCGCTTCCGGCGTATCGGCGTAACACAGGTTGCCACCAGCACGGTAGCAATCCAGGCCACGGCGGTAATACCAGCAGCGTACGTCCTGGGACACGTTGCCGGCGATGGTGCCGACGTTGCGTATCTGCGGGCTGGCCACCACGGAAGCGGCCTTGGCGAGCAAGGCATAGCGTTCGCTGATCAGCGGGTTGGTGGAGATCTCGGTCAGTGTGGCCAGGGCACCAATTTCGATACCGTCACTGGTTTCCCGGATACCGCGCATCGATTCGATGCCGTTCAGGTCAATCAGTGCTTCCGGACGCTTGGCACGGTCCTTGATCCACCCGTAGGTGTCCTGACCGCCACCGAGCAACCATCCTCTGTCCGCGAGCCGGGAGGCAAGAGATAGAGCGTCTTCAACCTGAACCGGCTGGTAGAGCTCCATTGCTGGCATATTGTCATAAGCTGGCATAATTTATACCTCAGAATGTGTTCGTTTTCAGGTCGCCGGTGTTGAAATGGTCCAGTTGCGCCACATGATTGATGATCATGTCCGGGGTTACCGGTGCGCGATTGAACAAATGACCACCGAGTGCGTCAGAAATGGCGCTGGAAAGTGCCGCTGCCGCGCAACCCTGAGATGGTTCGCCGACCCCGCGTGAGCCCATCGGGCTTTGTGGGTCTGCGATATTCAGCCCAGCAGTATTGTTGTTGAGCGGAACATCCAGATAGGTCGGGATTTTCGCCTGGTACAGTCCCACGTTGGCGGACAGACCATTCTGAGGATCGTAGACGTGACGCTCGTAACCGGACAGGCCGACACCCCATACACCGCCGCCGTTCATGCTCTGACGGAAGCCCAGCGGGTGAATGATGGTGCCGCAATCGGCTACTGCAGTGTAATCCACGATATCGTATTTGCCGGTGCCCAGATCCAGTTCGATTTCCATGAAACCGATGGTCATTGACGGCACGGTGCCCGAGTGACGCGTATCCTTGGCCACGCCGATCAGGCCGGTGCCAGCCAGGCCCTGTACGGAGCGCTTGGTAACATCGTTCAGTTCGTCAGGGAAGGTCTCGCCGCTGTATTCACCACCCATTTCCACGGCACGCTGTGCCGCTTCAGCGTAGGTCATGCCCTGCTCAGCATTGCTGCTCAGGAATACACGTGCGCCGTCAATCTCGTAGTCGTCAGCAGCGCCACCCAGATCTGCCGCGGCAATTTCCTTGAGCTTGCGCAGGGCATCCTGAGCAGCCACAAAGTTGGTGCGCACTTCGGTGAACATGGTGTTACTGCCGGCCTGATAGGTGCTGTAAGGCAGGTGCAGGTCGGTATTGCCGCGAACGATCTCGCAGTTGTTCCAGTCCACCTTCAATACTTCGGCGGCGGTACGGACAACTGAGGCATAGGAATAAGTGCCCAGGTTGCCGACACCGGTATGCAGGTAAAGGCGACCGTCAGTGCCGATGCGGCAAAGACCGTCGTAACCGCTGGCGCCGGCTGAGTGATAACCCATGCCCAGACCAATACCGGTAACCTTGTTGCCGTTACGTTGGCCCGAACGCGCCTGGCGCTCGTCCCAGTTGAACATGTCCGCGCCCATCTGGATGGCCTGCGGGAAGAAGGCACTGGTCAGGGCGCCACGACGTGGCCCAATCAGGTCTTCGCTGACAGGTGCATTCTGACGGCGAACTGTCATTCGGTCGAGTCCCGCCTGGCGAATCGCCTTGTCGAAAATGGGTGCCAGTACGGCGGCCATTTCATTCTGACCCGGACCACGCTGGGCGCCGCGAGGCGTTGTGTTGGTATACAGGGTCACACCGCGGAAGCGCATGGCGGCCGGCTGCAGCATCAGAGATATGTGTTCGGCAGCCGAGCTGTTGCTGGCGCCGCCACCAGAGCCGGCATCACCGACAATGATCACGTCGACTGCGCCTACGTCACCATTAGGCTTGAGGCCCAGCTTCATGCGGCCCTGCATGCCGGAGCGGGCAGAACCGATATAGAACTCTTCTTCACGGGTGATGCGCAGTTGCACCGGACGGTTGATCTTGCGCGCCAGGTGGCCAGTCACAGCCATGACCGGGTACGGGAAGATCTTGCCGCCGAAGCCGCCACCGGTGTTTTCATTGATAAACACCAGATTGGCCGGGTCGATGCCCAGCATGCCTGCCAAAGGGGCGATACCGATGGTGTGACTCTGCAGGGAACCGTGGAAGTAACATCGGCCATTTTCCCAGTACGCCATGCCAGTACGTGGCTCCAGCGCGTGGTGAGGCTGACCAATGGTTACAAAAGGCTCTTCAACGATAGTGGTGCACTGGGCGAATTCCGCCTCGAGCTCACCAAATGCCCATTCTTCCGGGAACGGAGCGCCTTCCGGCACTTGGCCGGCGCGGAACGCGTTGATGGCATCGCGGGACCATTTCACTTCGCCGACGTCAGTACCTGAGACAGTTGTACCTGCGGCAGCCTCACCGGCATTTCGCACCAGCGTGTTGCCGGTTGGGTAAGGGTTGGGGCCGCCTTCCACCAGTGTATCGAGCGGATCCACGATAAAAGGACGGCGCTCAAAATCAATACGGATCTTCTCAATGGCGTTTTCGGCAATCTCTTCGGTTACCGCAGCCACTGCCAGAATCGGCTGGCCGATGTAGGTAATGATGTCTGAGGCCAGAGAAGGGTTGGCGGGCGGCGCAGGCTGAGGCAGGTCTTCAGTGGTCAGAATACCCACTACACCTTCCATGGCCAATGCTTCAGAGTAATCGATATTGACGATGCGACCTGCCGGCAGCGGGCTGGTCAGCAATCGCGCAAACACCATACCTTCGCGCTTGAAATCTTCAGCATAACGGGCCGCACCAGTCACTTTCGCTTCGATATCCGGTGGCGTGAAGTTCTTACCAATATGTTTATATGTCATGACAATTGCCCCGAGGCGCGCATCACGCCATTCAGATAGTGATCATAGGCACCACAGCGGCACAGGTTGCCAGAGAGCGCCTGACGCGCTTCCTCGCGGGTTGGCCGTGGATTGGTCTTCAGCAGCGCTACGGCAGACATGATCTGACCCGGCGTGCAGAAACCACACTGTGGACTCAACTCATCGATGAACGCTTGCTGGACGGCATGCAGGGTTCCGTCGGCAGCGCGCAGGCCTTCGACAGTGACCACCTGGCGTCCCTTGACCGAGTGCGTCAGCGTGGAGCAGGCATAGTTGGTAACATCATCCACAGTCACGGTGCAGGCGCCGCACTCACCCCGGTTACAACCGAGTTTGGTGCCGGTCAGACCGAGTTTGTAGCGCAGGGTATGCGCCAGCGTTTCCTGTGGCATCACGTCTACGCGGCGAGTGCGACCGTTGACGTTAAGCGACACAAGGCGCTCAACGCCTCCGGCTGGCCGCTGGGCCGCCGCTGATGCGAGATAGAATCCGGCGCCGCTGGATGCAGCCGCTCCGAAAAATATCACGCTTTTGATGAATCGTCTGCGTGTGAGTTTAGGGGTCACGGGTAGGGTCTCCACATATTATTAGTGACTGATGGAGGTAAGCAGTACTGTTGGTACTGTCGTATTTTATCTTCCAAGCGCTAAGGGTAGGCCGCATTTTGGTTTTGTTCAAGTTCAAAAGGTGAAATGTCACAATTAGTTCTGATTCAGCTACAATCATCGCTACTATGAAAGATATCAAAAAACTCTTCAATACCGGGCCCAAAGAAGGCGGGCGGGCTCAGGCAGACAAGCAGCCGGTGGCCGAACGCCGGGAGATCGATGCATTCTTGCAGAAAGTTGCCTCCATGCCGCCGGTGACGGCTGGAAATGCGGCGGGGCGACTGGTGTTTGCGCTGGATGCCACGGCCAGTCGCGAAGCCACCTGGGATCAGGCCATGCAGCTGCAGGCGGACATGTTCAGTAGCGCCCGGTCTTTGGGCGGTCTGCAGGTTCAGCTGTGCTATTTCCGGGGCTTTGCGGAGTTCTACGCCAGCGAGTGGTATCTGGAAACCGCGCCCCTGCTCGACAGGATGACTGGTATTCGTTGCCAGGCCGGCATCACCAAGATTGAACAACTGCTGGACCATGTAAAAGCAGAAACACGGCAGTCCAAAGTTCATGCCGTGGTGTATATAGGTGACTGCATGGAAGAGAGCATGGATGTGCTGTGTCAGCGCGCCGGCGAGCTGGGCCTGCTGAATGTGCCGCTGTTCCTGTTTCAGGAAGGCGACGACGCCGCGGCGCAACGCTGTTTTGTGGAAATGGCGCGCCTTTCCGGGGGCGCCTATTCACCTTTTGACAGAAACAGTGCTGATCAGCTGCGGGATCTGCTGAAAGCGGTGGCGGTTTATGCCAGTGGCGGCCTCAAGGCCCTGCAGGACTTCAGTAAAACGGCACATCCGGCGGTGAAGCTGCTCGGCCACCAATTGTCACGTTGAGGATAACATATTGATTATTCTTCGTTTGTTGGCGCCGCTTCTGCTGGCGTTGCTTGCCTATTGGGGCCTGCGTCGCATCAGTCAGCGTTACTCGCTGACTCCGCGTCAGTTCAAGTGGCTGGTCGGGCTGACCGCCGCTTTACTGGTGATCATGGTGCTGATCGTGATGGGCCGTCTGCCAATTCAGGCGCTGGCGGCGCCGTTTCTGTTTTTGCTGACTTTCCTGCTGCGTAATGGTCATTGGCTGATGCGCATCCTGCCCATGCTGCGCCCGAAGTATCAGGGGCAGACCTCATCACGCAGCGGTTCGGCAGGTCCCGGTGTGTCGGCAATCAAGACCCGTTGGCTGGCGATGGAGTTGACACACAGCACCGGGGCCATGGACGGGGAGGTGTTGACCGGGCAGTATGCCGGTGGTCGTCTGTCGTCACTGTCGCTGGAAGAGCTGCTGGCGCTGGCCAGTGAATGCCGCCAGGACCCCGATTCCATTCAGCTGCTTGAAGCGTATCTGGATCGCATGTTCCCCGACTGGCGCGAACATGCGCAAGCTGACCAGGCCGAAGAATCCCGGCCCGCCGGCGATGACTCAGCAATGACCGAGACGCTGGCGCTGGAAATCCTCGGGCTGGGCAGCGATGCCACTCGCGAGGAAATCACCGCCGCCCACCGCCGGCTGATGCAGAAGATGCACCCCGACCGCGGTGGTTCGGATTACCTGGCGCAGCGTATCAATCAGGCCCGGGACTTCTTGTTGAGAAACGCCTGAAATACCGCCTGTGCATCAGGGGTTTGCAGCAGCCGGGCAAATTCGGTCAACTCTGTAGTAATAATGTCGTCCAGTGGCTGTGCCTGGTTGCGCTTGATCAGCGCCTTGGAGGTCTGCACGGCATCAGCAGGCAGACGGGCGAGCTCATGTGCCTTGGTCATGGCGTGTTCCAGGTAACCTGCCGCTGGCAGCACTTCATTGATGATCCCATACTCACAGGCCTTCTGGGCCGAGAAGCGCTCGCCCAGCAATAACAATTCGCTGGCACGCTGGTGGCCGACTATCTGCTGCAACAGCAGGCTGGAACCGGCTTCGGGACACAGTCCCAGGCGCGTGAAGGGCAATTGCAGAAACGATTCTTCCGAGGCATAAACCAGATCGCAGTGCAGCAGCATGGTGGTGCCAATGCCGATGGCCAGACCGCCCACGGCGGCGATGACCGGCTTGCGTGCGTGACCGATGGCCTTCATGAACTGCACCGATGGGCGTTCGGTACCCATATTGGGGGCCTTGACGAAGTCATTGACGTCATTGCCGCTGGTGAAACACTCTTCAGTGCCACGGATCAGAATAACCTTGATGTCATCATCCTGGTCTGCGGCGTCGATGCCTTGTGCCAGCGCGGCGTACATGGTCTGTGTCAGTGCGTTTTTCTTGTCTGGCCGGTTGATCTGCAGAACCAGTACGCCGTGTGAGACCTGATAGATGACATGCGGATCGGGTGAGGAAATCATGACTTGAACTCGCGTTGGTAGTTGGATTTGACCCGATTGTAGAGCAAGACTGTGCCCTTTGGTAGGGATCCTGAATGGCTTCAGTTTGTCGGCAATGGCAACTTCAGCGCGGCGCCCACTGACGCGTGTTCAATGCCCGGTTTAATCGCTCGCAAGAAATTCCTCTATTAATCCGGCCTTCTGTTCGAGCATGTACACCCCATCGAGGTGCCCCCACGGTCCTTCGATCTCTTCGTACATGGACTCTTTGCCCAACTCCAGCAGGGTGTTGTGCGCTTCGCGGGCCAGATAGGGCTGCAGTAGCAGGTCGTTGGTGGCGGGCAGGAAAAGTGTTTTGGCGCTGACCGGGCTTAGGCCGGTGGCCAGGTCTTCAGCAAAGCCGGCCATGAACAACTGGTTGGCGCGCACCAGATACAGCAGATGATTTGCATCGGCAAAACGGGTACGGGCCTCCGCTGCAGCATTCAACTGATTGACCACGGTAAAGTTCGCGCGAATATCATGCAACGGCGCGGTTTCGCGTGCCGAGCTGCTGGCGTAGATCTGGTTGAACATCAGCGGATGCATGGCCTGCAGCGTGACCATGCCGAGAGCCTGGCGAAGCCCCTCAACAGGGGCGTCACCCTGGTAGTAATTGCCATTGTTCCAGTTCGGGTCGGCTATGATCGGATTGGCCCACTGCTGCAGGGTCGCGATTGTCCAGGGGTCAACTGCGCCGGCGCCAATCACCGATATGACACGTTCAACAAAATCCGGGTAGGCGGTGGCCCAGTCAAGTGCCTGTAGTGATCCCATCGATGCTCCAACGACCGCGTGCAATCCGGTCACGCCCAGGCTGTCGAGCAGGGCTTTTTGGACATTAACAAAATCACGAATGGTCACTACCGGGAATTCCAGGGCGTAAGGTTCGCCCGTGGCCGGGTTGAGGCTCGCCGGTCCGGTGGTGGTCACCATGGGGTTGTGCGGCTCCTGATTGACCAGAGTGTCAGAACTGATCACATAGTAGGTATCGGTGTCGATGGCTTTGCCTGGACCAATCAGGGCATCCCAGTATCCGGGTAGGGTGTCGTTTTCGCTATAACGTCCGGCCGCATGACTGTTGCCCGAGAAAAAATGCGTGATCAGAATGACGTTGTCTTTAGCGGCGTTGAGTTCTCCGTAGGCTTCCCAGCCCACATTTACTTCGGCTATCTGCTGACCGTTGTAGGTGGGAAAATCCCGGGTGCTGAAAACCTGTTTGTCGACCAGGCCGACCGAGTCGTTTGCCAATGACGATGACGTGCAGGCGCTCAGCACCAGCGCGAACAGGGCGGGCAAGGTAATGTTGTTCAATCTGATCATGATCTGTTTTCCTTCTTCAGTTTTTGCCCGGCCTTTTTCATGGCAGCAGGGCCGAAGCAAAAAGGCCTGGACAAAAAGGTCAGGGCAATAGCACATTGCCAAACTGTTCACGCAATACATTTTTCAAAACCTTGCCGGTGCCGGTTTTGGGCAGGGCGGATACAAAAATCGTCTGGTCCGGTGTCCACCAACGGGCGATTTTGTCTTCCAGAAAGTTAACCATATCCTGATGAGTGATGCTGGCGTTTTTGTTGGACACGATGATGAGAACCGGACGCTCGTCCCATTTTTCATGTCTGGCACCAATCACCGAACACTCATTAACGGCAGGATGCTGGCTGACAATATTTTCAATCTCCAGTGAGCTGATCCATTCGCCACCACTCTTGATTACATCCTTTTTACGGTCAACAACGTGCAAAATCCCGCTCGGATCGATCACGGCGATATCGCCGGTCGCCAGCCAGCCATCAGGGAACGCGCTGAGGTCGTCATTTTTATAATACTGCGAACTGATCCACGGGCCGCGCACGCGCAGTTCACCGGTGGCATCGCCATCATGGCTGACCCGTTGATTGTCAGCATCAAACAGGGCCATTTCCACGCCAAACGCGGCGCGGCCGGCCGAGGTCTGCAGCTGGTAGCGCTCCGCCAGCGGCAATACCATAATATCTCGAGTCGGCGGCAAAGAGGTGGCCAGCGGCCCGGTTTCAGTCATGCCCCAGATGGGTTGCCAATAGATGTCATAGCGCTCCTGGTACAGTTTAACCATGCCCAACGGTGACGCGGCACCGCCGACGCAGACGCGTTGCAGGGTGGTGTTGCCGATGGCATTGTCGTCCCAGTAGTTATGCAATGTCAGCCAGATGGTGGGCACCCCGAGACCGACGGTAACGCCTTCGGACTCGATCAGTTCCGACATGCTGGCGCCGTCCATGCCCGCGCCGGGCAGAACCAGTTTGCAGCCGGCCAGCGGCGCCGCATAGGGCGCGCCCCAGGCGCCCGCGTGATACATCGCCACCATGGGCATCAGCACGGTGTCGGGATTGAGATCGAGCAATTCGCGTGACGCAGTTGCCTGTGCGTGCAGCACCATGGCGCGATGTGAATACAGCACGCCTTTGGGATTGCCGGTGGTGCCCGAGGTGTAACACAGTGCCGCGGCGGTGTTCTCGTCAAAGCGAGGCCAGTTGTACTGCGTAGCCTGCGCTGCCAGCAGATCCTCAAAACAGTACAGCGGTGCCAACGAGGTGTCGGGCATATGCTCGCGGTCAGTCATGACCACAAAGCCTTTCACACTCGTCAGTTTGTCCCGCAGTGGTTCCAGTAATTCGACAAAGGGCAGGTCAACAAACACCAGTTTGTCTTCGGCGTGGTTGATGATGTATTCGATCTGTTCGCTGAACAGGCGCGGATTTACCGTATGCAGCACGGCACCGATACCCGATACCGCATAATACAGCTCCATGTGCCGGTGCGTGTTCCAGGCCAGGGTCGCAATGCGGTCGCCGGGTTGCACCGCCATTGCATCCAGCACATTCGCCAGTTGGCTGCTGCGCTGCCAGATCTGTGCGTAATCACTGCGGTGGATATCCCCTTCCAGGCGACGTGAGACAACCTCCTGCGACGGATGGCGATTGCATGCGTGGCGCAACAGGTCAATGATCAGTAATTGGGTGTCCATCATGTTGCCGAGCATTCACATCTCCTGCGGGTAAATCGGTACAAGTATTGTTGGTTCAATAGCCAGATGTTTTGCACCCGGGCTGTGGTTACCGGAGTCAGTTCAGAACAGATTAAATAACAGCAGGGCCAGGGCCAGCCCCATCAGCGGCACCACGACGGTGACGGCGCCGACCGCCCAATAGGCATCCTTGTGTGACTCATTGCAGATGCCGCGAATGGTGGTGACCACGTAGCCGTTGTGTGGCAGTGAGTCCAATGCCCCGGATGAGATGGAGACCACTCTGTGAAGCTGTTCGGGATTAACACCCAGGTCCATATAATGCGGCGCCACGGCGGGCAGGGCGATAACCTGGCCACCCGAGGCGGAACCGGTGAGGCCGGCGATCGCGCTGACGGCGACGGCGGCGCCTACCAGTTCATTGCCGGGCAAGGAAGTCACCGCCAGCACGGCCATGTCAAAGGCCGGCGTAATACGGGCTACGCCGCCAAACCCAACCACGGCGGCGGTATTGCCAATGGCGATCAGGGCGCCGGTGGTGGCGTGTCCCAGGGCCACCTGAATGTCCGAAAAGAAACGCCAATTGATGGCCATCAAGGTCAGCACACCGCCCAACAGTGCGACAATAAGTGCGTTCTGTTGCAGGGTGTCGTGATAAAAAAACGACAATGCCAGAACGATGATCAGCGGGAGCATGCCCGTTGCCGGATGTGGCAAGTGACGTTCCAGCAGTTGCGGGTCGTTGTCGCGCGCCTGAAAGCTTTCGCCCCGGGTGACGGCGGCGCCGATGATACGTTGCAGCCACCAATACCCGAACAGGGCCATAAACACAGCAACGACAAGACTGACTTCCCAGGCAGCATAGGGCGTGGTGCCCAGATACTCCATAGGGATCCAGTTCTGTATCTCCGGTGAGCCGGCCGAGGTCATGGTAAAGGTCACCGAACCGAATGCCAGGGCGGCGGGAATGAAGCGCCGGGGCAGATTGGCTTCCTTGAACAGGCTCAGTGCCATCGGGTAAACCGCAAATGCCACGACAAACAGGCTGACACCACCATAGGTCAGCACGGCGCAGGCGATGACCACTGCCAACACAGCCCGCTGTTTGCCAAGTTTGCCGGTAATCCAGCCCGCGACGCTGTCTGCAGCGCCAGTGTCTTCCATGAATTTGCCGAAAATGGAGCCCAGCAGGAACATGAAAAACCAGGACGCAATAAACCCGGTGAAGCCAGACATGTAGCTCTGCACGAAGTTCTGTTCTGCCAGAAAAATCGGGATGTCACTGGTGAGGGCTACAATCAGCGCGCAGATTGGTGCGCTGATGAACAGGTTCCAGCCGCGCAAGGTAAGCACGATGAGTAACGCGAGACCGCCCACCAGGCCAACTAAACTGACTGCATCTGACATGAAGACCCCTTTGACTCGTTATTCTTGGTGGGGGCTATTGTTCATGAATGGGACGGCGCAACCCATAGTACTATGGTACAGGTCACAAGCAGGTG
>OLID01000333.1_pt1 | contig 22619 bp, 17 predicted proteins | sample 1609361 | NCBI WGS metagenome assembly OLID01 (sample SAMN05416778, study PRJEB24817) | seawater metagenome | isolation source: Sea water | place: Canada:Atlantic | collected 2013-07
TACACAGAGTAGATCGTCGGCAGCGTCAGATGTGTATAAGAGACAGGTTTTTATAGTGGATACAATCGGAATTCTAACCAAAATTTATTCAGTTGCAGATGCTGCTTATGTTGGAGGTGGATTGACAAATAATGGTGTTCATAATGTATTAGAACCAGCAACTTTTGGAGTGCCAATTGTAATCGGAACTGAATATAAAAAATATAATGAAGTGGTAGATTTGGTCGCTTTAAAAGGATGTATCCCTATAGCAAGTAAAAAAGAATTTTCGAGTATTTTTACAAGACTAAAACAGGACGAAAATTTCAGAGAATCAATGGGAAATATCAATAAAGAATATATTGAAAACAATGTTGGTGCGACTGAAAAAACGATGAATTATTTAAAAAATCAATTATAAAAATGGAATTTATTTCACAACCTTGGGCTTGGTATGTTGCTGGTCCAATGATCGCAATTATTTTGTTGTTAATCAATTACTTTGGACGGGGATTCGGAGTTTCAACAAATTTAGAAACGTTTTGCACAATTAGCGGAGCAGGAAAAGCATCAAGTTATTTTAAAAAAGATTGGAAAGATAGATCTTGGAGTTTGGTTTTTGTTTTGGGAATTATAATTGGAGGATTTCTTTCTTCACATTACTTAATGCCAATAGAAAGTATTGCATTAAATCCAGAAACTGTTTCAGAATTATCTGAGTTAGGGTTTGCAAATGCAGGACAATCATATCTTCCTACAGAAGTATTTAGCATAGAAAACCTCTTTTCTATAAAAGGGTTTGCAATTTTAATAGGAGCAGGATTTCTGGTTGGTTTTGGATCCCGTTATGCTGGAGGTTGTACTTCTGGCCATGCAATTACAGGTTTAAGCAGTTTACAATTACCATCTTTATTGGCGGTTATTGGGTTTTTTATTGGAGGTTTAATTATGACTTGGTTTTTAATTCCATTAATATTTTAAGTTATGAAAAACATTAAATTTTTAGTAATAGGCACACTTTTCGGAATTATTTTAAGTAAATCAGAAGTAGTTTCTTGGTATAGAATTTATGAAATGTTCAAGTTTCAATCTTTCCACATGTATGGAATTATTGGAAGCGCAGTTATCATTTCAATGGTATTTATGCAGTTATTTGAGAACGGAAGTATAAAGAATTACAAAGGCAGAAAAATAATCACAAAAGAAAAGAAAAAAGGCCTGACAAGAACTTTAGTTGGAGGAACTATTTTTGGACTTGGCTGGGCATTAGCAGGAGCTTGTCCAGGACCAATGTTTGTGCTAATTGGTCATGGAATTACTTCAATTTTTATTGTAATTTTAGGAGCTACCCTTGGAGCATTTGTCTATGGAGCTTTAAGTAAAAGATTACCTCATTAATGGAGAAACATTGGAAACTTTCCGATTCAGAATATGAAGAACAATTTTCTAGTTGTACACTTCGTCCGTTGTGGTTTTCACACGAAGCGCATTTGCGTTTGGCGTGGATTTACATTACAAATGACGGAAGTGAAATCGCTTTTGAAAAATACAGTTCTCAATTAAAGAAATTTGCCAATAAACACAATGCTGATGGAAAATATAATGCAACCGTTACTTTTGCATCCATTCAAATAATGAAGCATTTTATGGAAAAATCTAATGCATACGATTTTCAGGATTTCATCAATGAGTTTTCACAATTAAAAACTAACTTTAAACAAGTTTTACAAACACATTATTCTGGAGATATTTTTACATCCGAAGAAGCAAAAAAACAAATTTTACAACCCGATTTAGTTTCTTTTTAAATGAACAAATTAGTAGATAGTTTTGGACGACAAATTAATTACGTTCGGTTAGCAGTAACAGATCGCTGTAACCTGCGTTGTCAATATTGTATGCCTGCGCATGGTATTGATATTGTGCCAAGAAAAGAGTTATTAACGTATAAAGAAATGTATCGTGTAATTCGTGTTTTGACAGAATTGGGCGTTAATAAAATTAGATTAACTGGCGGAGAACCTTTTGTTAGAAAAGATTTTATTGGATTTTTAGAAATGTTGTCGTTCAATGATTTGTTAGATGATATCAATATCACTACAAACGGAGCGTTGATTTCTAATCATATTGAAACCTTAGAGAAGTTGAAAAAAGTAAAAAACATCAACCTAAGTATTGATAGTTTACAAGCTGATAAATTCAACGAAATTACACGTAGAAATGTCTTTGATGAGGTTTTTAAAACGATGGAATTACTTGAGAAAAGCAGCATGAATTTAAAGTTGAATATTGTTGTACAATCTGGAATAAACACCAACGAGATTAATGATTTTGTTCGATTGACAAAGGACAAAAAAATAGCAGTCAGGTTTATTGAAGAAATGCCATTTAACGGAAAAGGACAACGTGAAATGCAAGAAGCTTGGAATTATAATAAGATCCTAAACGAGATAAAATCGGAGTTTGATGTAGAAGAAATTCAATCAGAAAAATCATCAACTTCACGCAACTTTTCAATAGAAAACCATAAAGGTTCTGTAGGAATTATTCCCGCATTTACAAGAACAATTTGTGGAGATTGTAACAGAATTAGAATTACATCAACGGGAACTTTTAAAAACTGTTTGTTTGATGATGGTGTTTTTAATTTAAGAGATTTTATTAGAAAAGGGGCGACAAATGAAGAATTAAAAAATCTCTTTTTAAGCATGGTAAAAGAGAAGCCAGAAAATGGTTTTATAGCGGAAGCGAACCGAACAAAAGGAGATGTTTCTGAAAGCATGAGTACAATTGGTGGATAAAATTTTTTATTTTTAATGATTTCAGTAGAGAACGCTTTGCAAACAATTTTAGATTCAGCCCAAAATTTTGGAGTTGAGGAAATTCCGTTTTTACAATCTGTTGGTAGAATATTAAAAGAAAATATTGTTGCAGATAGAGATTTCCCACCATTCAATAGAGTTTCTATGGACGGAATTGCAATTAATTTTTCAAGCTTTAAAAAAGGACAACGAAGTTTTAATGTTGAAGGAATTCAAGCTGCAGGAAGTGAACAAATCACCTTACAAAATTCAGAAAATTGTATCGAAGTAATGACTGGTGCTGTGTTGCCAAACAATACAACTGCGGTTATTCGTTATGAAGATGTCATTATTGAAAACAATTCGGCAAGAGTGAGTATTGAAACGGTCAATGACTGTCAAAATATTCATCAGAAAGGAAAAGATGGAAAAGTTGGTGACATCCTAATTCAAGAAAACACAATCATTTCTGCTGCAGAAATTGGCGTATTAGCAACTGTTGGAAAATCAAATGTAAAAGTTGCAAAACAACCAAAAATAATCATCGTTTCAACTGGTGACGAATTGGTTGGTGTTGATGAAATTCCGTTAGAGCATCAAATAAGAAGAAGCAATGTCTTCACCTTGGTTTCTTTATTAGAAAAATTAAAAATTTCTTCTGAAACGGATCATATTACAGATGAGAAACCAATTTTAAAAGAGAAAATAAAAACTTATTTAGAAGAATACGATGTGTTGCTTTTTAGCGGCGCAGTTAGTAAAGGGAAATTCGATTTTCTACCTGAAGTTTTAAGCGAATTAGGTGTTGAGAAATTATTTCATAGAGTTGCACAACGACCCGGAAAACCTTTCTGGTTCGGCATCTCAGATGCTTTGGGTTTTAGTGAACAGAATGTTTATCAGGATGCGGATAAACGTTCTGAGAATAAATGCAAAAAAAACACAATTGTCTTCGCATTTCCTGGAAATCCAATTTCTACTTTTGTAAACTGTTTGGCGTATTTTTATCCTTGGTATTACAAATCAGTTGGGATAGAACAACAAGAAGAAAATGCAATATTATCTGAAGATGTTAGTTTTAAACCAAACTTAACTTACTTTTTACAGGTAAAGTTGAGCTATAGATTTGGACATTTAATTGCAACTCCGATTTCTGGAAACGGTTCTGGAGATTTAGCAAGTTTAGTAAAAACAGATGCTTTTATTCAATTACCAAATGATAAAAATGAGTTTAAAAAAGGAGAAAATCACCCAATAATAAGATATAGATAATGAGTGAATTTAGTCATTTAAATAAAAAAAATCAACCTAAAATGGTAAATGTTTCTGATAAGAAAATTACCAGAAGAACAGCTACTGCAAAAGCAAATATGCTTTTAGGAACAGCAATAATTTCTCATTTTACAAATGATGAAATCATCACAAAAAAAGGACCTGTTTTTCAAACTGCAATTATTGCTGGAATTCAAGCGGTGAAAAAAACCTCAGAATTGATTCCGATGTGTCATCCATTATTAATTAATGGTGTTGATATCGATATTGAAATTGTAGATTCAGAAAACATAGAAGTTACTTGTGAAGTAACAATTGAAGGTAAAACAGGAGTAGAAATGGAAGCTTTAACAGGCGCAAATATTACTTGTTTAACTATTTACGATATGTGTAAAAGCATCAGTCAGAAAATGGTAATTAAAGAAGTTAAGTTGTTAGAAAAAACGGGAGGAAAATCTGATGTTAATAATGGCTAAGCACAAAAAACATACAAATTTAGAAAGACGAAGTAACGACACTTTTGCAACCAATGAATTGGTTTTGTTAGGAGCAAAATGCGGAATTATTGCCGATGTAGTTAGAGAAGTTTCTGAGAAGTTATCGAATTATAAATTAGCTTATTTTGATGCTTCGCATGCAAAAGATGTAGCAAAAAACAAATTATCAGAATACGTATTTCATCATGAAGGAAATGTTCAAATAACAACTTCTGGAAACATAAATAAGTTTCAACAACGATTAGATTTTGCACAATTTGATTTTGTTTTTATTAATGGAAATCATTATGCTGGATGCAAACAGATTGTGTTTTTAGATTCAGAAAAAGAAGGATCAATTAATAAACGAATTGATCAAATTTCTGATGTGCAGTTTTTTATAAAAACTTCAAAAGAAGTTGCAATTTTTCAATCGCTAAAAGACAAGTTTCTGAATTGGAAAGAGTTTCCACAATACGAATTAGCTGATATTGTAAACATCTCAAATCATATTACTGAATTGATAAAAGAAACCATTTCGAATGTAAAAGGTTTGGTTTTAGTGGGTGGAAAAAGTACGAGAATGGGAACTGATAAATCTCAATTAAAGTATTTCGGAAAGCCACATAAAGAACATGTAAAAGAATTGCTAGAAAACAATCAATTGGAGACGTTTTATTCGGTTCAAAATTCGTCAGAAAATAAAGATGAAATTCACGATGCTTTTTTAAACTTAGGTCCTTTTGGCGGAATTTGTTCTGCGTTTCAAAAAGATCCAAATTCGGCTTGGTTGGTTTTAGCAACAGATGTTCCTTTTGTAGATGATGAAGTAATTCAGTTGTTATTAAAAAACAGAAACCCATCTAAAGTTGCCACTGCGATTAAAGGAAAAGGAAAGGAATTTGTTGAGCCTTTAATTACCATTTACGAACCAAAAGCATATCCGGTTTTATTGCAATATTTAGCACAAGGATATTCGTGTCCACGAAAAATGTTGATCAATTCTGATGTAGAAATTATTGAAGTTGATGATAGTTTGATTCGTAATATCAATACTCCTGAAGAATTTGAATTGGCAAAGAAAGAACTTCTATAAAAATGAAACCAACAAAAGACCAACTTTTTAAACGTCAAATTACACTATTTGAAATTGGTGAAATTGGACAGCAAAAATTACAAAACGCTTCTGTTTTGGTTGTTGGTTGTGGTGGCTTAGGAAGTCCGATCGCTGTGCAATTAGCTGCAAGCGGAATTGGTAAAATTCATTTGGTAGATTTTGACTCAATTGATGTTTCGAATTTACACAGACAAGTTTTTTATTCTTTAGATGATATAGGCAAATCGAAATCGAAAGTTTTATCAGAATTTATCAAAAAAAGAGCGCCATTTACTGAGGTTACTTTTACAAATTCTCCAATCACAAAAGAGAATGTATTTGAATTGATTGAAGATGTTGATATTGTTATTGACGGAACAGACTCTTTACCAACTAAGTATTTATTAAACGATGCTTGTGTCATCAAAGGCAAACCATTGGTTTATGGATCTTTGTATAAGTTTGACGGTTATGTAGCAAGTTTTAATGTTGAACAAAAAGACGGAACATTTTCTTCAAATTTGCGTGATGCTTTTCCGAAAATGGCAACAGATGTTCCAAATTGTGAGGAAGCTGGAACGTTAAATTCGATTGTGAGTTTAATCGCTACGCAACAAGTAAATGAAGTGTTGAAGTTGGTTATAGGAATTGGAAAACCGTTAACGGATGAATTACTGATTTATAACTCACTTCAGAATTCACAATTAAAAATGAAACTTCAAAATGTTTTTTCAAAATCAGAAATTGAATCAATTTTTGAAAACGAAACTTTTTTTGATGCAAGTTGTGAAGTTCAAAATCCTGATTGGTTGATTTCTTCATCAGCATTAAAAACAGAAATGGGTAATGAAAAACTAGAAATTATTTCCGTTTTAGAAAACCTGCAAACCCCATTTAAAATCGATAAAGAAATTCCGATGCAACAATTAAATGTTGCAGAATTTCATCCGCAGAAAAACACAAAATATGTGTTGGTTTGTCAAAAAGGAGTTACAAGTTATAAGGCAACAAAACTTTTGAAAGAAAGATTTCCTTCAGTAAATATTCTTAGTTTAGCTGGCGGAATAAATGATTATTAAATGACAAACCCATTACAATTTTATACACAAGAAAAGTTAGCTTTAGAAAATAAACTTACACTTTTAAAAAAGCGTTTATTTAACATTAGCGCTTTTCGTTTTACAGTGTTTATTTTAACTTTTTCTGGAATTTACTATTTCTTCGGAAACGGTTTAACGATTTCAATTATTGCTTTTGTAGGCTTTACCTTTTTTGCATTGTTATTGGTTGTAAATGCCAAATTACAAATCGAAAAAGAAATTTTAGTTTCTAAAATTAAAATCAACACAACTGAAATTGCTGTGTTAAATGGCGATTATAAAAACTTAAAACCAGGTAACGAATTTGTAGATCCAAGCCATTTTTATAGCAACGATATTGATCTGTTCGGAGTCGGTTCTTTTTTTCAATATTCTAACAGAACTGCAACTGATGAAGGGGCAAAAGCGTACGCAGATTTATTGACTGAAAACAACATTAATGACATAGAAGAGAAGCAAAAGGCAATTGTAGAATTAGCTAAAAATGTAAAATGGAGACAACATTTTACAGCTATTGCAGGTTTGGTAAAAGTACAGTTTAGTGCGCAGTCAATTTTAAATTATTTAAAAAATTACACAACCATTTTACCAACGTTTTTCGATTCTTTTGTAAAAGTATTCTCATTGATATCTGTTGGGTTAATTACACTTGTTAGTTTTGGAATAATTACGTTTTCAATTTTGGTTGTTTGGTTTTTTATTGGGCTGATTATTTCTGGTTCTCAAATAAAAAAAACGAGTCAGATTTATAATAAATCAACTAAAACAAAAGAAACATTTAAGCAATACTATCAGTTGTTATATGAGATTGAAAATCAATCTTTCTCTTCGAAATCATTAAATGAAAATCAACAAAATTTACAATCTGAAAAAGAAAAATCTTCTGTAATATTTCAAAAGTTCTCAAGAATTTTAGATTCTTTTGATCAACGAAATAATATTGTAATTGCCGTTTTCGGAAACGCATTATTTCTTTGGGATATTCAGAATGCTGTGAAAGTAGAAAAATGGATTTCTAGTTATAATCACACGGTAGAAAAATGGTTTGAAGTGATTACTTTTTTCGATGCTCAAAATACATTAGCAAACTTTTCTTACAATCACCCAACATTTGTTTTGCCTGAAATTAGTAATTCATCAACGGTATTAAAAGCAACTCAATTGGGTCACCCTTTGCTAAACCCTGATAAAAGAATAGACAACGATTTTGTAATTGATAAAGAGCAGTTTTTTATTGTTACTGGAGCAAATATGGCAGGAAAAAGCACATTTTTAAGAACCGTTTCTTTAACGATGGTTATGGCAAATATTGGTTTGCCAGTTTGTGCGAAAATTATAAAATACAATCCTATAAAATTAATTACAAGTATGCGAACTTCTGATTCTTTAGCGGATGATGAATCGTATTTTTATTCTGAATTGAAACGCTTAAAATTTATCGTTGATAAAATAGAATCGGAAGATTACTTTATCATTTTGGATGAAATTTTAAAAGGAACAAATAGTAAAGACAAAGCAATAGGTTCTAAAAAATTCGTAGAAAAATTAAGTAATTCTAAATCGACTGGAATTATCGCAACTCACGATGTTAGTTTGTGTGAGTTAGAAAATGAGTTGAAAGATGTAGAAAATTATTTTTTCGATGCGCAAATTAATGATGATGAATTGCATTTTGATTACACGTTAAAAAAGGGAATTTGTAAAAATATGAATGCATCTTTTCTGTTGAAAAAAATGGAGATTATTTAGCAATTACGGATGTGCATTTACCCAAACTTCTCCGTCAGAAAAATGTTCTTTTTTCCAAATAGGAACCGTTTCTTTTAAGGTGTCAATTGCAAATTGACAAGCTTCAAAAGCAGCAATTCTATGTTTTGCAGAAGCAGTAATAATTACAGGAACAGCACCGATTTGTAACATTCCTTCTGCGTGATGAATCGCAATTTTCTCAATGTTAAATTTCTCCAATGCCAAATCAGCAATTTTTTGCATTTCTTTTATTGCCATTGGTTTGTATGTAGAAAAATCTAATTGCGTAACTTCTTTTCCTTTTGTGTCGTTTCTAACTGTTCCAATAAACGCTGAAATTCCGCCACAAGAAGCATCAGTTACAAAATCGTAACATTCTTGTAAGTCGAGTTCTTCTGAAGTAATTTTTATAGATGATTTGCACATGAGCTTTACAAAAATAGGAAATCAAAACGTATCTTTGTATTCTAATTTTAGAAGTTTTAAAAATGAAAAATATATTTAGAATTGTTAGTTTTTTAGAAGGTGTTTCTTACTTGTTATTGTTATTTATTGCAACACCAATTAAATACTTAAGCGATGACCCAAGTTATGTTAAAATGCTTGGTATGCCTCACGGAATTCTATTTATGGTTTATATTATTTTAGCTTTTATGATAAAAAAAGAAATGGATTGGAACAACAAAGATTTCGGAATCGTGTTGTTGTGCTCTATTCTTCCATTCGGGACTTTTTATATGGATAAAAAATATTTAAAATAGATTTTATCCTCCACTAACTGGCGGAATAATTGCCACGACATCATTTTCTTTTAAAACAATTTCATCTGCTGCATATGATTCATTTACAGCAATTGCATATGAATTGATGTTTTCTAACTGCGGATATTTCACCAGAATTTCTTTCTTAAAAACAGCAATAGTACAATTCTCAGAAATTGCTAATTCTAAAGAAGAAGTATTTAATAAATCTGTTGCAATTCCGAAAAGTAAGAGTTGTATTTTCATACTTTAAAACTAGTTAAATAAACTCAAACTAAAAACAAATCCGTTTTGTTTTTGATTGATGCCACCTTTAGAAATTACATAATCAACTCGTAAAAAACGCCATTTTCCAAAACCAATATTATCTAAACCAATTGACGCTTCTGTATATGGTTTTCTATCGCCAGTAAACAACCCTTTTCCGCCTGCAACAACATGAAAGTTTAATAAGTTTATTAACGGAATCTTCCCTAAAAGAAATCCTTTAAAATTATGCTCTCCATGAAATTCGGCAAACTTATCGTTTGTGCTATATGCGTAATAATCTAATAAGTTAAAATGATTTATTGAATTTCCGCCCGGAGAAATTGCTAATTTATTTCCATTAAAATGCGCATAATCCATAAAAGAAATGTTCTTTTTTTCTAAAAACACACCTGCTTTTATTCGGTATTTTGAGTTTCCTAAATTCCCTAAAGAAAAGTTTTGTCTAAGTTGTGTAAAAACATAATCAGAATTATTTTGGCTGTTATCTGAGCCAAACGTTTTTCTGTATCCAACATAAATTGATGGATATTTATTATTATAAACCGTAAATTTTCTGTCTGGATATGACATATATTTTGTTCCAAAGTTGATGGTTGTTCCAACATTTAACGTCCAAATTTTATGTGGTGTAAATGATGGAGAAAAGTTTGTAGAATTTTGCGGATCGTTAGATGTATATTCTCTATCAGTATAATTTTTAGCGCTATAATTTGTAGTATTTACCAATGGTTTTCTATCTGCATATTCTAAAGAACTATTAAATCGAAAACCGTTTGTGAGTTCTCTCGAAAAAGAAACATTCGCAAAAGTTTTCTCATAGATTTTTATGTAATTTCTTTCAAAATAAGTTGAATTTATGGTGTTCCACATTGCAGAAATTGGATTTGCTCCATTAAATTGTCTTGTTGTAACTCCTCCAGAAAAACGTAAAATCGGCCTGGTAATATTATCCCATTTATATCCGAAGAAAACAGTTGGTCTGGTTTTTTTATCAGAAAAACCATAATTAACATTTGCTCCTAAATTCATCCATTTTCCAGTTTCATTTAACGATTTAAAATAACTCATTCCAATTGTAGAATTCCAACCTTGAACAGTATTGAAATTTAAATTGGCAAGTGGCCCATCAATATTAAAAGACCAATCGTTATAGGAATCGTTATAAGAATATCCAAATAACGGAAGTGTCCAAGAAATTTTGTTATTCTTTGCGTCAATAGAATCCAAATATTTTTTTGATGTTCTTACTGTTTTTATACTATCTTTAATTACATAATCCTTAACTTCTTCTGTTGTTAACGGAACAGGTCTTAAGTTATTCCAATACAAAGAATCTTTTTTTGTTGCTTCAACCTCAAAAGATAAAATCTCTTTTCCGAAAGTGCTTCTTGTAAAAACTGGATTGAAATTATAGTTGCTATATGCTGATGAAAACCGACCATTAACATTAAATCCAAATAACCCAACTTTAAAATCTATCGTTTGAGAGATTACAATCCAAGCATTATTTTCTGTGGATTTATTAAAACTTTGTTTAAAGTGTAAAACATCTACCATCGGTAAATTTATTTGAGCGCCAGTTACAGAAATCTCTGTACCGTATAATGCCCAATCATCTTCAACAACATAAATAAAACCTTCAAAAACACGATCATTTTTTCGTTTAGGTAAAATGGCGATTTTGTTAATTAATTGACCGTTTTTATCATAAAAAGTACCTGTTAATTTGTAATTGTAATACCCAAAAGCATAGTTAGCAATTGGTGAAATAATTTCATTTCCTATTCTTACTGTGTTTTTATAAAGATTAAAGTTTACATCTTCTGCTCTGTTAAAGCTTACCCCATTATCTCTACCGCTAACTTTAGAAGCAACAATGTGTTCTTTAAAATCATTTGGCTTTTGATGTGAAATTTTTGAAACAGTTTCTGATAAATAAATAATTCCGCTTCTTGTAGAATCTAAACCACCACCTAAATCACCTAATTCTTGACCCAAAATTTTCTTAGGCGCATTTTTTATTTTGTATAAACCTCTTGAGTAAAAATCGGCTGTGAATTTTTGAATTTTATTTTCGTTTTTCTTCTTATTAGCGATAACACTTCTAATAATTTTATTTGCAGGATTTTCTTTACTGTTGATATTAACTTCACTTAATGTAATTTGTTCTTCAACTAATTTTGCGTTTAATCGATAAGGAAGAAAAGTAATTTTGACAGATTTCTTTAAAGTTTTGAATCCTAAAAATTGAAAAACTACGGTGTAATTTCCTGCTTTTTTAATTGGTAGTTCATATTGTCCATCTTCATTAGAAGTTGTTCCAGTAACGGTTCCATCTAAATAAATGCTAACAAATGAAAGTGGATTGTTTTTGCTGTCAGTAATTTTTCCCTTAATTTGAGAGGAAACACTAACAGATAAAAATAATAGAAACAGCGTTAATGAATTTTTCATAGTTTTATTTGGTTGATTAGAACAAACTTATCAGTTGTGAATTTAATTTGCTCACTATTTTTTGTTAAAGAAGATACAATAATTTCTTAAAAAATTAACTTCATATATGTATGACGCTTATAAGTACTTTTTCGTTACTGATAACTCCTTATTTTTTAGTAAAATCCCATGTAAAAAAGCCTATATTTGTTAGTTCATACAAACAACAAATTTATGAGTGAATCTAGGAAAAGACACGAAGCTTTATTGTATCATGCAAAACCAAAACCTGGAAAAATTGAAGTTGTTCCTACCAAAAAATATGCAACGCAACACGATTTATCTTTAGCTTATTCTCCTGGAGTAGCAGAACCTTGTTTAGAAATCGAAAAAGACCCAAAAAATGCGTATAAATATACCGCTAAAGGAAATTTAGTTGCTGTAATTTCTAACGGAACAGCAGTTTTAGGACTTGGAAATATTGGTGCTTTGGCATCAAAACCAGTAATGGAAGGAAAAGGCTTGTTGTTTAAAATATTTGCTGATATTGATGTTTTTGATATTGAAGTTGACGCAACAGATGTAGATAAGTTTGTAGAAACTGTAAAAGCAATTGCACCTACTTTTGGAGGAATTAACCTAGAAGATATTAAAGCGCCAGAAGCTTTTGAAATAGAAAGAAGATTAAAAGAAGAATTGGATATCCCTGTGATGCACGATGATCAACACGGAACGGCAATTATTTCTGCAGCGGCATTAAAAAATGCTATTGAAATTACAGAAAAAAATATTGATAAAGTTCAAATTGTTGTTAATGGAGCAGGAGCGGCAGCAATTTCTTGTACACGTTTGTATTTAGCCTTAGGCGCTAAAAAAGAAAATATTATCATGTGTGATAGTAAAGGTGTTATTAGAAAAGACAGAGCTGAATTAACCTCAGAAAAGGAAGAATTTGCTACAAATAAAGATGTAAATACTCTAGAAGAAGCAATGCATAATGCAGATGTTTTTATAGGATTATCTAAAGGAAATATAGTTTCTCCTGAGATGTTATTGTCGATGGCAAAAAACCCAATTGTGTTTGCAATGGCAAATCCAGTTCCAGAGATAGATTATGATTTAGCTATTGCTACAAGAGAAGACATTATCATGGCAACTGGAAGATCTGATCATCCTAATCAAGTAAATAATGTACTTGGTTTTCCATTTATTTTTCGAGGAGCTCTAGATGTTAGGGCAACAAAAATTAATGAAGAGATGAAAATGGCAGCTGTTCATGCTTTAGCAGATTTAGCAAAAAAAACGGTGCCTGAACAAGTAAATATTGTGTACGATGAAATTAGTTTATCATTCGGTAAAGAATATATCATTCCAAAACCATTTGACCCAAGATTAATTTATGAAATACCTCCAGCAATTGCAAAAGCAGCAATTAAATCTGGGGTTGCTTTAGAGCCTATTACTGATTGGGAAAAGTACCAAGAAGAATTAATGGATCGTTCTGGAACTGGGAGTAAAGAAATAAGATTATTGCATAACAGAGCTAAGAGAAACCCTAAAAGTATTGTATTTGCAGAAGCAGATCACCTAGATGTTTTAAAAGCTGCACAAAGAGTGCATGAAGAAAGAATAGGAAAGCCGATTTTATTAGGCCGAAAAGAAGTAATCTTAGAATTAAAAGAGGAAATCGGTTTTACTGCAGATGTACCAATCATTGATCCTAAAACAGACGAAGAAAAAGAAAGAAGAAATCGTTTTGGAGAAATCTTTTGGAAAACACGTCAACGAAAAGGAACAACACTCTTTCAAGCTCAAAAAATGATGCGAGAGCGTAATTATTTTGCTGCAATGATGGTAAATGCTGGTGAAGCAGATTCGTTGATTACAGGGTATTCAAGATCGTATCCATCAGTTGTAAAACCAATTTTAGAGCTGATAGAAAAAGATCATGGAATTACAAGAGTTGCAGCTGCAAATTTAATGTTGACAAAACAAGGACCAATGTTTTTGGCTGATACAACAATTAACATCAACCCTAATGCTAAAGAGCTGGCAAAAATATCACAATTAACGTATTCCTTAGCCAGAATGTTTGGTGTAAAACCAAATATTGCGATGTTATCATTTTCTAATTTTGGTTCTTCAGAGTCTGAAAGCGCTGTAAAGATTAGAGAAGCAGTTTCCTATATTCATCGTCATTTCCCACATGTTGTAATTGATGGTGAATTACAGGCAGATTTTGCTTTAAACAGACAAATGTTAGCAAAAGAATTTCCGTTTTCAAAATTAAATGGTAAAAAAGTAAATGTGCTTATTTTTCCAAATTTAGATGCTGCGAATATCACATATAAATTAATGAAACAGGTTGATGAAGTTGAAACTGTTGGGCCAATTATGATGGGATTAAAAAAACCAGTTCACATTCTGCAATTAGGCGCAAGTGTTGATGAAATGGTAAATATGTCTGCTGTTGCAGTTGTTGATGCACAACAAAAAGAAAAAAGAAATTCTTAAATAAACGAGAAAATGATTACACAAATTAAAGGAAGGTTAGTAGAGAAAAACCCAACATACGTTGTTATAGATTGTTCAGGAGTTGGTTATTTATTACACATTTCTTTAAACACTTTTTCTTCTTTGCCAGAAAGTGAAGCAATTACATTGTATGCTCATTTATCAGTTAAAGAAGATTCTCATACTTTGTATGGATTTATCGATAAAACTGAAAGAGAAATTTTTAGATTATTAATCTCAGTTTCTGGAGTTGGTCCAAGTATTGCTAGAACCATGTTGTCTTCAATGTCATCCGAAGAAATACAGCAAGCAATTGCATCAGAAAATATTGCTTTAATTCAGTCTGTTAAAGGAATTGGTGCAAAAACGGCGCAACGTGTAATTATTGATTTAAAAGATAAAATTTTAAAAACATTTGACTTAGATTCGATTTCTGTTATTAAAAACAATACAAATAAAGATGAAGCGTTATCTGCATTAGAAGTGTTAGGTTTTAATAGAAAACAATCTGATAAAGTATTAAATGCAATTTTAAAAGAACAGCCAGAAGCTTCTGTTGAATTGCTGATTAAAGGTGCGTTAAAAAGTTTATAATTAAATTGAAAAGAAATCATTTTCATACATTATTAATATGTGTAGTTGCTTTTTTAGCAACTACAACTGTTTTTTCTCAAACCGTAAAGAAAAAGAACGATTCTATTAAAAAAGATACGATACCAACTCTTAAATACAATTTTAAAAAGAGCCAAAAAGGAAGTATTTTTTTAAATGCACCAACAACATATTCGGTAACTTTTGATAAAAAACTAAACAAATATATTGTTGTAGAGGTTTTAGATAATTATAAGGTTGGAGAACCTATTTTCATGTCTCCTTTAGAGTATCAAAATTATCGCTTAAAAAAAGACATCAAAAATTATTTTAAAGAAAAAAATGATGCGTTAAGTAAAAAGAAAGGAAGCGAACAAGCAAAACGGAATTTGTTACCAAAATACTATGTAAACTCTAAGTTTTTCGAATCTATTTTTGGGGGGAACACCGTTGAGGTAATTCCGAGTGGTAATTTAAATATTAGACTTGGCGGAATTTATCAAAATGTTGAAAATCCACAATTATCAGAAGATAATAGAAGTAGTTTTACTTTTGATTTTGATCAGCAAATTAGTGCTAGTATTATTGCAAATGTTGGTAAAAGATTAAAGGTTACTGCAGATTATGATACACAAGCGTCGTTTGACTTTCAAAATATAATTAAATTAGAATATACGCCAACAGAAGACGATATTATCAGAAAGATTGAAGCAGGTAATGTTACCATGCCAATCAAAAACTCATTGATAAATGGTTCTCAAAGTTTATTTGGTGTAAAAACTGAATTACAGTTTGGTAAAACGTCAGTTACCGCAGTCTTTTCTCAACAAAATTCAGAAAGTAAAAACATTGTTGCTGAAGCTGGAGCTACTATTGAAGAATTTGAACTAAGAGCAACTGATTATGATGATAATCGACACTTTTTTTTATCACAATATTTTAGAGAAAATTATAAAAGCTCTTTGCAAAATTATCCACTAATTAGTAGCCCAATTAATATTACAAGAATTGAAGTTTGGATTACCAATAGAAATTCAAATACTGAAAACTTTAGAAGTATTGTTGCCTTGGCTGATATTGGTGAGCCAAATCAACCAGATTTTGTTGGTTCAGCCGTAAATCCAACTACGCCATCGCAAGTTCAGGGAAAAAATATTCCGTCTAATAATGCAAATAACTTATCTGTTTTATTAGGTCAAACAAGCGGAATAAGAGATATAACAACTGTCGAAAGCACACTTTTAAATTACGGATTAACCCAAGGAACTGGTTATTCTACCTTGCAAAACGCTAGAAAATTAGAGGAGAATGAATATACATTGAATCCACAATTAGGATTTATTTCATTGAACAGAAAATTATCTGATGGTGAAGTGTTGGCAGTTGCATATGAATATACAGTTGTTGGTAGCACTGAAACTTCTTTTAAAGTTGGAGAGTTATCGAATGACGGAATTGTAGCGCCAAGTAATTTAGCGGTAAAGTTATTAAGAAGCGAAATTATTACCACAAAAAGAACTGTTGCAGGTTTGGAAGAGCAATTTCCAACGTGGAAATTGATGATGAAAAACATCTATCCGTTAGGCATTTTTCCATTATCACAAGATGGTTTTAGATTCGAGATTTTATATAGAGATGATAAAACAGGAATTCCGTCAAATACTTTACAAAATGCGTCAACAGCAGGAATTGCAAATAAAACGTTGCTAAATGTTTTAAATTTAGATAAGTTAGATCAAAGTGCTTTTGCCGTTGCAGACGGAGATGGGTTTTTTGATTATGTAGAAAATGTTACAGTAAATTCTAATAAAGGATTCATCATTTTTCCAGAAACAGAACCTTTTGGAAGTGATTTAGAAAGTACCTTAACATCTGCGACAGATAAAAACACTTTTGTGTTTAATGAGTTGTATATAAATACAAAATCCCAAGCAAAAAATAACCATCAGAATAAGGATAAATTTTTCTTAAAGGGATACGCAAAATCAGAAAATAGCGGAGGAATTCCTTTAAACGCATTTAATGTTCCAAGAGGGTCGGTTAGAGTTACTGCTGGCGGAAGACAATTGGTTGAGGGAGTCGATTTTATTGTTGATTATAATTTTAGTAAAGTGCAAATTATTGACCCAGGATTACGTTCTTCTGGAGTTCCAATAAATGTATCGACTGAAAACAATTCGGTTTTTAATCAACAACAAAAAACTTTTATGGGAATTGATGTTGAGCATCGTTTTTCTGATAAATTTATTTTAGGAGGAACAATTTTAAACGTTAATGAAAAACCAATTACTCAAAAGGTAAATTTCGGAGCAGATCCAATAAACAACACCATGTTTGGGTTGAATGTAGATTATTCAACAGAAATGCCAATTTTTACAAAATGGGTAAATAAAATCCCGTTTGTAGATACAGATGTTCCTTCAAATTTAAATGTAAGAGCAGATTTCGCCTATTTACTTCCTGGAACGCCAAGTGGAGTTAATGTAAATGGACAAGCAACTACTTATGTTGATGATTTTGAAGCATCACAAATTCCGATTGATTTATTATCTCCATTAAATTGGTTTGCTGCAAGTACACCACAAAGTCAGAACTTAAATGGATCTTTATCAGGGTTGAATTATAATGATAAAAAAGCAAAATTAGCTTGGTACTCCATTGATCAATTATTCTACGGTAATGGTGCAAAACCTTCAAATATTGATAATGTAGAATTATCTAGAACAGAAGTTCGTCAAATTGGATATTCAGAGTTATTCCCAAATACAGAGTTAGATTTAACACAAAACATTTTAGTTAGAACGTTAGATTTGGCATATTTTCCATCAGAAAGAGGAACTTACAATTTTGACACAGGTATAACTGTAAATACTGACGGAACATTTTCAAATCCAGAAGATCGCTGGGGTGGAATTATGCGCCCGTTAACTACTAATAATTTTGATCAAGCAAATGTAGAATATATTCAGTTTTGGATTAAAGATCCGTATCAAGATTATTCAATTACAAACGAAGAAGGTTTGCCAGCAGGAGTTGATCCAAACGATCCAATAAATCAAGTTGGAGAACTATATTTTAACCTAGGAAACATTTCCGAAGACATCTTAAAAGATAATAGAAAGATGTATGAAAACGGAATGCCAGCTGATGGCTCAGCTACAAATATTACACAATCTATTTGGGGGAATGTACCAACAAATCAGTCAATTTTATATGCTTTTGATGTTGATGATTTGGCAAGACAAAATCAAGATATTGGTTTAGATGGATTAAAGAATGAGGATGAATTAGGGTTTTATCAATCAAAAGTTTTTGATGTTAATAAGTTAAATCAAAACGATATTTCTTCTGATAATTTTCAGTTTTTTAGAAGTACAAATTTTGACAACACCAACGCATCTGTCATTACCAGGTATAAGAATTTTAACAATACAGAAGGGAATTCACCAACTGCAAATCAATCAGCAGAATCGTATCCAACTTCTTCATCAACATACCCAGATGTAGAAGATATTAATAAAGATCAAACCATGAATACGGTTGAAAGTTACTTTGAATATAAAGTGTCTTTAAACAAAAATGATTTGGTAAAAGGAATCAATAATATTGTTGATGAAAAAGAAACTTCTGTGACTTTGGCAGATGGTACTTCTAAGAAAACCAAATGGTATCAATTTAGAATTCCTGTAAGAAGCGGAACTGCTGTAAATGGAATTTCAGATTTTAATAGCATTCGATTTATTAGAATGTTTATGACCAAATTTAAAATGCCTGTTGTGTTGCGTTTTGGTCAATTAGAATTAGTGAGAGGAGATTATAGGCGTTATACAAAAACAATAGACCCAAATGTAAATCCACCACAGGATTTAACAAGTCAAGAATTAAATAATTTTGAAGTTGGTGTTGTAAACATTGAGCAAAACGAAGAAAAATATGTGTTACCTCCAGGAATTGTTAGAGAACAATTGCAAGGAAGTTCTACAATTCAACAACAAAACGAACAATCTGTTTCTTTAAAAGTTAAAGACTTATTGCAAAATGAAACAAGAGCAATTTATAAAAACTTAAGTGTAGATTTGAGAATGTATAAAAACTTAAAAATGTTTATACATGCAGAACCAACTGTTACGGGTAGCGTTTCTGATAATGATTTGGTTGCAGTAATTAGATTAGGGACTGATTTAGATGATAACTTTTATCAAATAGAAGTGCCGTTAAAAATTTCTGCAAGCGGAAGTTTAGAGCCAACAAATGTTTGGCCAGAGGAAAATAATTTAAATCTTTTTTTAGAAGAATTAGGAAGGTTGAAGTTGAAAAGAGATGCTGAGATTCCGAATTCTAATGGAACATTATCTATTAATAAAATATATCCGTTTCCAACAAATTCTCCAGTTCACAACATAAAATTAAGAGTAAAAGGGAATCCAACTTTAGGAGGAATTAGAACTTTAATGTTGGGAGTAAAGAACACAAGAATTACTCAAAAAAGTGCAGAAATTTGGTTTAACGAACTACGTTCATCTGGATTTGATAATAAAGGAGGCTGGGCAGCAGTTTTAAGTGCAGATGCTAATTTTGCCGATTTAGCAGATGTTTCTGTTACTGGAAGAATGCAAACAATTGGTTTTGGAAATGTTGAAGACAGAGTAAATCAAAGAAGTATAGAAGAAACAAGACAATACGATATTTCTACAAACATTAATTTAGGCAAAATGATGCCTAAAAAGTGGGGCGTTCAATTACCGATGAGTTATAGTATTGGTGAAGAGTTTAGAGATCCAAAATATGATCCTCAATATCAGGATGTAAAATTTGCTGAAGCGGTAGCGGTAAATCCAAATAGTAAAAACTCACAAGATTATACATTACGAAAAAGCATTAGCTTTAACAATGTAAAGAAAAATAGAAATCCAGAATCTACTAAAAAACCAAAGCCTTATGATGTAGAGAATTTTTCCGTTTCATATGCGTTTTCAGAAGAGTTTCATAAAGATTATAATATTGAAAAATATTCAAATCAGAATTTACAAGCTGGAGCGACTTATAACTTTATGTTTGAACCAAAATTTATTGAACCATTTAAAAAATCAGAGTTTTTTGGAAAAAGTAAACATTGGCAAATAGTTAGAGATATCAATATTAATTTAATTCCGAAAACGATTGGGTTGAATTCTAGAATTACTAGAAATTACGTAGAACAAAGATCAAGAAATCTAATTGAAGGGTTAAGTGCACAACCAACATTAACACAACGCAGGTTTTTGTTTGATTGGGACTATACAATTGGTTTTGATTTAACAAAATCATTCAGTTTAACTTTTAATGCAAATAATAGTTACTTATATGACAACTTTGGAAACGGAGAAGAAATAGAGATTTTTGATCAGTTTTTTAATATGGGAAGACCAGATCATTACAATCAAAAACTAACTGCAAATTATAAGTTGCCTATAAATAAAATTCCATATTTAAGTTTTGTTACCGCAGATTATGGTTATACGGCAAATTTTGATTGGAAAGCCGCTTCTAAAAGCTATGTTGATAAAATTGGAAATTTATTACAGAATTCAAATACACATAATTTTAATACCTCATTAAGTTTCACGAAGTTGTACCAAGATACCAGTTTTAAAAAGTTATTTATTAAAAATCCAAATGCTAAGAAAAAAAGTTCAAGTCCATTTCAAGCACCGCAATTGCCAACTACAAATGGTATAAAACCTAAAAAAGCAACATTAAAAGACAAAATTCTATTAGGAGTTTATGATTTTGTTACAGCGATAAAGACTGTAAAAATTAGCAGCGCTTCAAATAACGGAACAGCTTTACCTGGGTATACTGGAAGTTCAGGTTTTCTAGGAAGAGATAATTTGAATGGTGGTTTTGCACCTACATTAGGTTTTGTTTTTGGTAGTCAGATTGATATCAGAAATAAAGCATTTGAAAAAGGTTGGCTGGTTGATAGAGCTGTTGGATCAGAATATTACAGTAAAACATATAGCAGAACACATTATAATAAAGTCGATTATACAATCTCTTTAAAGCCATTTAAAGATTTAAATATTGAATTGACTGGAAATAGAATTAGCACCAATAATATAGCACAACAATTAGATGTAGAAGGAGGTGTTTTAAACACAACGGCCCCAATTACAGAAACCGGAAACTTTAGCACAAGTTTTTCTATGTTGTCTACAGTTTTTAAAGATTCTGACGCATTATTTACTTCGTTTTTAGCAAATAGATCTGTGTTATCACAAAGGTTATCTTCAGAAACTGGTTTACCAAATACAGCAAGTGCAGCATTTAAAGAAACAGGGCAACAAGTTTTATTACCCGCATTTATTGCTGCTTATTCTGGAGACAATGCAAATTCAATTGGATTAGGTTTGTTTAAAAATATTCCGATTCCGAATTGGACTTTACGTTACAATGGATTAATGAAAATAGATTGGTTTAAAGATAACTTTACAAGTTTTACTATTACAAACGGATATAAATCATCGTATACAATTTCTAATTATACAAATAACTTGCAACACGATCAATCAGATTTAACAAAAGTAAATACTACTGGAAATTATCAACCCGAATTACTAGTGGCATCGGCAAGTTTAATAGATGAGTTCTCTCCATTGATTAAAATTGATATGAAAATGAAAAATTCATTTTCTTTTAAAGGTGAAATTAGAAAAGACAGAACGTTAACGCTGAATTTTGATAATAGTACTTTAACTGATATTAAAGGAACAGAATATATTTTTGGAATAGGTTATCGATTAAAAAATGTTGCTTTTAAAACCCGATTTGCTGGCAAGCAACAAAGTTTAAAAGGGGATATTAATATGAGAGCAGATATTTCAATAAGAGATAATTTGACATTAATTAGATCAGTTGATATAGAAAATAATCAAATAAGTGGTGGTCAAAAACTTTTATCTATTAAATTTGCAGCAGATTATAAATTGAATAGAAATTTAACAACATCGTTTTATTACAATCATAGTATGTCTAAGTATGCAATTTCAACTACATTTCCTAGACAATCTATTAATGCTGGTTTCAATTTAATTTATAACTTAGGCAACTAAAAATTAATCAACAATAAAAAATAATTACAATGAACATTCCTTCAGAATTAAAGTACACAAAAGACCACGAATGGATTAGTATAGAAGGCAATACTGCTACAATTGGTATTACAGATTTTGCACAAAGCGAATTAGGTGATATTGTTTATGTAGATGTAGATACGCTAGATGATACTGTAGATAGAGATGATGTTTTTGGATCTGTAGAAGCTGTAAAAACAGTTTCAGATTTATTTATGCCATTAACAGGAGAAGTTTCTGAGTTTAATGAAGAATTAGAAGACGAGCCAGAATTAGTAAACAAAGATCCATACGGAAAAGGTTGGATGATCAAAGTTACAATTTCTGACGCTTCACAAATAGATGATTTATTAGATGCGCAAGCTTATCAAGACCTTATTAAAGGATAAAATTTTATTTATTGCTTTTAGTATAACAGTTATTATATGCTATTTAAGTTCTGTCTCTTATACACATCTGACGCTG
>OLID01000334.1_pt1 | contig 22598 bp, 11 predicted proteins | sample 1609361 | NCBI WGS metagenome assembly OLID01 (sample SAMN05416778, study PRJEB24817) | seawater metagenome | isolation source: Sea water | place: Canada:Atlantic | collected 2013-07
GAGATTTCTGCCTGTCTCGTGGGCTCGGAGATGTGTATAAGAGACAGGTTTTTATAGGCAGAAAAAGTCGTTTAAAAGCCTACAGAAACGCCAGAAAAAAAATGGACGATTTGGTTGCTCTACATGGAAAAAGCATTCTTTTAAAAGAACAAACAGCTATTGATTTTGTAAACGAAATTGGCGGAAGACCAAACACCTACAACTTCAGAAAAACTTGGCCGAAAAAAGTGATTTATATTATAGAAAGAGCTGGTCTTTCTTTACTGACTACCGATTTACACAATGGCATTTCTTTTGAAAAAACTTGGCCTTCTTTAAAGTAAAATCATATCTATTTTATCCGTAATTTTGTAGTTCATAATTTCAATTATTTATGTTAGGATTACAGTTCGAAACCGAAACTTCTTGGGCAGAAATTGCCAAAGATAATTTACAGCAAATACTCACAGATCATGCTTTTTTAGAGCAAAAAGCGGCATCGAATGCTGTTTCTTTAATTATTAATTATTCTGAAGAAACAAAATTAGTTGAAGCCATGAGCGAAATTGCTATTGAAGAAATGCAACATTTTAAAATGGTGCACGATTTTATGGTAAAACGCGGAATGGTTTTAGGAAGAGAACAAAAGAATGATTACGCCATTAAGTTGATGAAATTCTTCAAAAAAACTGGTGATAGAAAAGAAGCGCTGATTCAACGTTTGCTAATTGCAGCATTAATTGAAGCTAGAAGCTGCGAACGTTTTAAAGTATTTTCTGAAAACATGGAAGATAAAGAATTGTCTAAATTTTATAAAGATTTAATGATTTCTGAAGCAAATCATTATACCGTTTTTTTAGGTTTTGCTCGTGTGTATGAAGATCGAGAAGTTGTTGATACATTATGGAATTCTTTATTAGTTTTTGAAGCCGAAATGATGCGAAATCGTGGTACGGAAGCTAAAGTTCACGGGTAATGTTTAGCAAAGAAGAAGCTGCACAAATGCGAAAAGATTTCTGGATTGCCTTTGGTAAATCTTTTCCTAGGAAGTGGATTAAATACAATACTCAAATAAAAGGTTTCTCTTTTAAATTTGTTGCAGAACGCAAACAAGCAATGGTTGTGTTAGATATTGAGCATCCAGATGAAATTAACAACGAATTGCTTTTTGAACAATTACAATCTTTAAAAACTATTTTAGAAAATGAGTTTTTACCTGAAATTATTTTTGATTCTGAACACTTATTAGAATCTGGTAAAATAATTCATCGTATTTATGTTTTGTATCCTAAAAAGTTTAGTATTTACAATAAAGATTCTTGGCGAGATTGTTTTGAGTTTTTTGTAAAAAACATGCATCAGTTTGAACTATTCTTTTCCGAATACGAAGATTATATCAAACAAGCTATATAAAAAAATCACCCTAGAAAGAGTGATTTTAATTTCAAATAAATATAACTATTAGTTTATAAACTGAATGCTAAAAGGATAACTTGGAGCTTCATTATTGTTTGCTCTTATCGCATTTAAGATTGGAAAAATCACGTATGAAATTCCGATGACAATAAATCCGATAATTCCTAATCCTAATAACAATACTAACGGAATACAAATTAGTAAGTACATAAACATGGTAATTCTAAAGTTTAAGATTGCTTTTCCGTGAGAATCCATTCCATAAATTTCATCTTTTTTAACGGCCCACAAAATTAGCGGAACAACAAATCCTCCGATTCCAGAAACAAAATCTAACAACTGACTTAAATGTGTTAATACGAGTAATTGTTTGTTTTCTTTCATCTTCTTGGGTTTTAATTATTGTTCTATTAATAAGACGATGAATATTTCGTTTTGTTACAAAACCGCTGTTTTCAACTAATTAAACTGTGTATATTTGTAGCATGATTCAAAACGATACCATTATTGCTTTGGCAACTCCATCTGGAGTTGGTGCTATTTCTGTGATTCGTCTTTCTGGCGAAGAATCAATAGAAATTGTAGATGCTTTTTTCAAATCTATAAAAAGCAATAAATCACTTCGCAATCAGAAAACACATACCATTCATTTAGGACATATTATTCAGAATGAAATTATTTTAGATGAAGTCTTGGTTTCTGTTTTTAAGAATCCGAAATCTTATACAGGTGAAAATGTGGTAGAAATTTCGTGTCATGGTTCTGTTTTTATTCAGCAAGAAATCATTCAATTGTTTTTACAAAACGGATGTAGAATGGCTGATAATGGAGAGTTTACCATGCGTGCTTTCTTAAACGGAAAAATGGATTTGAGTCAAGCCGAAGCTGTTGCCGATGTAATTGCTTCCAATTCTGCAGCAAGTCATCAAATGGCGATTCAGCAAATGCGTGGTGGAATCACCAATGAATTAAAAGAATTACGTGCGCAATTATTAGATTTTGCTGCCTTGATAGAATTAGAATTAGATTTTTCTGGTGAAGATGTTGAATTTGCTGATAGAACAAAATTCAAAGAATTAGTTACTCAAATTACGTTTGTTTTAAAGCGTTTGATTGATTCTTTTGCTTTTGGAAACGCCATGAAAAATGGGATTCCTGTTGCTATTATTGGCGAACCAAATGTTGGAAAATCAACCTTATTAAATACTCTTTTAAACGAAGAAAAAGCCATTGTTTCTGATATTGCTGGAACAACTCGAGATGCTATTGAAGACGAAATGATTATTGAAGGTGTTGCTTTCCGATTTATTGATACTGCCGGAATTAGAGAAACGGAAGATATAGTAGAAAGTATCGGAATTAAAAAAGCCTACGAAAAAGCAGAAAATGCTCAGCTGATTATTTTCTTAATCGATTCTAATAAATTCTCACATTCTAGCGAAGAATTCTTACAAGAAATTGAAACGATAAAAGAGCGTTTTCCAAACAAACGTTTGTTAGTAATTGCGAATAAAATTGATACGTTGTCTTGTCATGATCAATCTATCTTAGAATCAGAAATTGAGAATTTAATATTGCTTTCTGCAAAACAAAAAACAGGAATTAACGAATTAAAATCCGAATTAACTTCTTTGGTAAATACGGGTGCTTTAAGCAATAATGAAACTATTGTTACCAATTCCCGTCATTTTGAAGCATTAAATAATGCTTTAACGGCCATAACTTCTGTACAACAAGGAATTGATTTAGAAATCTCTACAGATTTATTCTCAATTGATATTCGAGAATGTTTACGTCACTTAGGAAATATTACTGGAGAATATGATGTAGACAAAGATATTCTTGGTCATATTTTTGGTAATTTTTGCATTGGGAAATAACTCTTTTAATTGCCTTTTTTATTTTTCTATCACTTTTTAGAAGCTGACATTTATCATTATTTTTATATTAATTAGTATGTACTTTTATACTGTAAAGGCTAATATGACTATTAACTTTATGGTAAAAATTAATAATGGTATTTAATATTTATTACACTAAAAACACTTTTTATGAAAATAAGAAATATTTTTTCAAATCAACTTAAAAAAGTTGTTATAAGTTTAAAAAACTGCTTCGGTTTAGCAATACTTTTATTAACATACAATACTGGTTTAGCTCAAACAAATTATTCTAAAGCAGACTTTACATCTAGCAATACTGCTACAGAGCTTGCTACAAAGTTAACAGGAGGTGGTGTATCAATCATTAACCCAAAAATCACCACAGGTAGTTCAACTCAATTAGGGATTTTTTCAAACGGTATTTCTAAGGCTAATCTGCAAATAGATTCTGGTGTTATGTTAACAACAGGAAATATTAGTACTGCTTTTTCAGAAAACACCTCTACAAGTAATATTGATGCTTCTAATGGAAGCTACACTGATGCTGAATTAAGAAGTTTAATTGCAAATGGATCTTTTAACGATTTAGTTGTTTTTGAATTTGATGTAGTTTTAGACCCATTAGCAACAGTTTTAACAATAGATTATCAATTCATGTCTGATGAATATGATGAGTATGTATGTTCTAACTACAATGATGTGTTTGGTTTTTTTGTAACAGATGATATTGTTGCGCCATATACTGGATATAAAAATATTTCATTAATACCAGGTACTACAACTCCAGTTGCAATTAACACAATTAACGCTGGTGGATTTACAGAAACTAGTACTTGTAAGCCAAATCAATCAGATCAATTCATTACTAATTTAGCAGGAGAAGCAAGTGTGTATGTTGAATTCGATGGTATCACTAAAAAACTTAGAGCAACAGCAAAAGACTTAATTCCTGGTAAAACATATCATGTAAAATTAGCAATCGCAGATATATATGATTCTAGTTATGATTCAGCTATAATTATAAATAACATTTCTGGTTTTGCAGATAATGATGTAGACGGAATTACGGATGCAAAAGATTTAGACGATGATAATGATGGGATTTTAGATACCGTAGAAGATCAAGATGATGATAATGATAATAATCACTTAACAAATCCAACTGATACAGATAATGACGGAGTTCCTAATTATTTAGATTTAGATTCTGATGGAGATGGAATTCCTGACAATATAGAAGCACAAACCTCTACTGGATATATTTCACCTGCTAATACAGTAGATGAATTTGGAAAAAACACTGCGTATGGAGCGGGATTAACACCTGTAAATACTGATGGTATAGATAAACCAGATTATTTAGATACAGACTCAGATAACGATACGAAAAGTGACACCTTAGAAGCTGGAATAATATTAATTGGAATGAATGGTAATAATGGATTAGATAATAGTCTTGAAACTCAAGATTATTTTACTGATGTAAATGGAGTCTTAGATAGCCCATTAACTTTACCAGATGAAGATAATGATTTGAATTCTACGGGAGATTTAGACTATAGAGATGCAACATCACTAGGAGATAATGATGGAGATGGTATAAAAGATGATGTTGATTTAGATGATGATAATGACGGGATTTTAGATGTTAATGAATGTGGTGCTTCAACCACAATTCCAGGAGGAAATGCTGCGAGTATTTCTATTGATGACAGTATTAAAAATGAAGACAGAGCGATTGGCTCTAACAATTCAAGAGCACAATTAAATAATACAGGTGATGAATTAGGTTTAAATCTAGGTGCAACCAAAGTAAAAGGAACAACCATTCAGATTGAAGCTTATGTTTCAGAACAAAAAAACACAATGAGAGTAGATCAATCTACAGACAATGTAAATTGGACCAATGAAAAAGTATATAGTTTTAATGATAAGAAAAAAGACGAAATAAAAGACTATGTATTAAATGCAGATGCAAAATATGTTCGCATAAGATTTGCTTATAGGAAAAAAGGAAACTTAGAAATAGACAATGTTGCTTTTTTGCCTTATTCTTCTTGTGATCTTACTGCAAATAATGACATCGATAATGATGGACTTCCTGGTCATTTTGATTTAGACTCTGACGGAGACGGAATTCCAGATAATATTGAAGCACAAACAACCAATGGATATATTGCTCCAGGAACATTTACAGATGCAAATAATGATGGGGTAAATGATGTATATGCTGGAGGATTAACACCAATTAACACTGACGGAACAGATAATCCAGATTATATAGATTTAGATTCTGATAATGATGGTTCAGATGATACTCTAGAGTCTGGCTTTACATTAACAGGTATAATTGGAGCGAATGGTTTAGATACTTCAATTTACACCTCTGCAAGTTACTCTGATGTTAATGGTGTTATTGACAACCCAAATACATTACCAGATTCAGATTCAGATTTAGGAACTGGTGGTGACATTGACTTTAGAGATAACATCAATAACGTTTATGCAGGAACTGGTAACACACTATGGTTAAGAGCAGATGTTGGGGTTGCTGGCGGATCAAAAGTTACTCAATGGAATGACCAAAGTGACTCCAATAGTGACGGAGATTTTACAAACGATAATAACTTTACAGGATCTGGAAATACAAGACCAGATGCTACTGTAAACTTATTAAACTTTAATCCGGTTGTAACAATCAATCCAGCATCTAATGATGTACTTACTTTTACTGGAAACTTAAATCCTAGAACTTTATATATCGTTTACAATGATGCATCTACAAGTTCTTATACATCAGCATTTACAAATAATGATGGTAATGGAATTGGTCATGGTCACTCAGACGATACAAAAATTTTTAGTAGTACATTTACATTAGAAGATGTAAGAAATGGAAATTCTAATGTTAATGGTAAAGCAATAAGCTTACTTTCTCATCCACGACCTGATAACTTTCAGTTGTTTTCGAATGTGTTTGTTTCAAATACATCAAACGCTAGTCATACATATTATCTTGGTAGAGATAGAACTCAAAGTAACAGAGCAATTAACGGAAGTGTTGCTGAAGTATTATTATTTACCGAAGCTCATAATGATGCCACAAAACAGAAAATTGAAAGCTACTTAGCATTAAAATATGGATTCACATTAGACAATACAAATACTAGTGCTGCTATTATTGAAGGAGATTATATCCTTTCTAATGGAGCTACTAAGGTTTGGAATTATACAACAAATAGTGCATACCATAATGATGTTGCTGGTATTGGTAGAGACGATACTCAAAATTTAAATCAAAAACAATCTAAAACTTCAAATACAAATGGGATTGTAACAATGGGGTTAGGCACTATTGCTGTTAACAATACTACAAATACAAACACCTTTGCAACAGACAAAGACTTCTTAGTTTGGGGTAATAATGGTACAACTTTAGGTTCAACTGCGAGTACGGGAGTTTTGTGTTCAACCAATTTACAGTTAAATAGAAAATGGAAAATTGTTGAAACTGGCGCTGTGAGTAGTGTTCAAATTTCTGCAAATAAAACAATTATTGATACACATCTAACAAATGCATCTTATAGCAAAGTTATTATTGTTGCAGATGATGAAGCTTTAACTACAAATGTTCAATATATTTCATTGTCATTAGAAACTATTAATGGTGTTGCTACTTATGCAGGTAACTATGATTTTAACGGCACTAAATATTTTACATTTGCCGAAATAAATGGTATTACTTGGAATGGAAGTACTACTAGTTGGAATGGTGGATCTGGTACAAATGGTGCTCCAAACACTAGCGCATCAGATAGTTCTAAATTATTAACAATTGATTCTGAAGGAACAAGCAATCATGCTACTTTGACTGATAATGCAAAAGTAAGTTGTGTTTGGATAAAGCCAAATTCAAAATTGAATATTTCTACTGGTAAGTTTTTAGAAATTGCAAATCAATTAGAACTAGATGGTGAATTAAGATTAGTTGGCTCAGCTCAATTAATTCAAACACATACAGGTCCAAGTCAAGTTAGTGGAAAAGGAAAACTGTATGTAGATCAACAGGGAACAGTTACAACCACTTATAGATATAATTATTGGACATCTCCAGTAAAAGAAATTGGTAAAGAAACATTTACAGTTAAAAGTGTAATGAAAGATGGAACTACGCCTACAAAAGTAGATGACTTCACCTATTCTCCACCAGATATCAATTTTATTTCATACAACGGAAATTATAATTCATACAATGGAGATCATACAACTTCGCCAATAACCATATCTAATTATTGGATTTACAGCTATATAAATGGGCTATCTGAAGCAAGTTGGGTACAAGAATTTGAAACTGGAAACTTTGATCCTGCAGAAGGATTTATTTTAAAAGGTCCTGGAGCAAAACAAAATTACACTTTTACTGGTACTCCAAATGATGGTGATATTATTACAGAAATTAATCCAGGTTTTTCAAGCTTGTTAGGAAACCCATACCCATCAGCAATTGATGCGAATAAATTCTTTGAAACTAATTATGGAGTTGTTAAAACATTATATTTTTGGGAACATACAGGTGATTCCGGAAGTCATGCATTAGGTGGTTATATTGGAGGTTATGGCTTAATTAATGCCTCTATGGGATTGCCAGGAACTGCACCTTCATACGACACTACAGGTGGACGTGGAGAAGGAATCACATATCACACCCCTGGAAGATATATTCCTATAGCGCAAGGTTTCTTTTTTGAAGCAACTGAAAATGGAGGCGTAATCACTTTTAATAACGAAATGAGAGTTTATCAAAAAGAAATTGAAGATGGTGGAAATGACTCTTTCTTTTTTAAAGGATTAAATGCAGATACATTACCCGTTTTAAAAATTGGGTTTGATTATAATGATGCGCAAAATGTAGAATTACATAGACAAATTGGAGTATCATTTAAATCAGGAAATTCATACGAGAGAGATTTTGGATTTGACAGTGAAGCAATTGATATTGGTTTCTCAGACATCTATTTTAAATTTGATGGGAATAGAGAAAATTTTATTATTGCAGGAATTGAAGAAATATCAGATAATTTAGAATTTCCTCTAACAGTTAAAATTGGTAGTTCAGGTAGCTTTAAATTTAATATTGATTCTAAGAAAAATATTAACAGAGATGTTTATCTAACTGATAAAGTAACAAATCAAAAATATGATTTATCTAGTGAGGCAACTATAGCAATAAAAGCTGGCACCTATGAAGATCGTTTTTATATTTCTTTTGGACCTATAACTTTAAGCATTGATGATGAAATATTGAAACAGAATGTAAATGTGTTTTTTAATAATAACACAAAAGAAATTCAAATTTCAAAGAAATCAAATGTTACTATTCAAACAATAGAATTGTTTAATATCATTGGTCAAAAGGTTAAAAACTGGACTAATTTAAATCAAAATTTATTAGAGTATACTTTACCCTTAAGTAATTTATCTAATGCCGTGTATATTATTAATATTAAAACAACTAAAGGAAAAATATCAAAGAAGATAATTTATACAGAATAGTTTTCATGTAACACAAGATAAAATGAAAATTTTAAATCATTTTTTTGTATTTTTGTGTATAAACTAACCTACTTAAAATTTAATTTTATAAATTATATAGTATTTACTATTCCAAAAATGAAAATTTCATGAAACTAAGAATAAGAAATAAATCATTTTTTTTAACTATTCTTCCCCTAATAGTATTATTTTTTAATATTAACGTTAGTGCACAAACTCCGTATATAGCACCTACAAATACGCAAAGTCAGATTTGTGGTAGATGTGCACCTACTGGCTGGACTTTTGTTACTGGTTCGACACCTGATGTTTCTAATAGAAATAATGCAGGTGGGCAATGGTTACCTTATGGAACTGGTGGAAATTTAGGTTATGGAGCACCTTGGGCTATTGGGATATTACCTCAAGTACCAACAAATCACTCTTCATTTATTTCTTTAAGAGACGTTGGCCCTAATTTTGATGAAGAATCTGTTTCTACAACAATTTCTGGTTTGCAACCAAACAAACTATATAGACTTACCATGTATACAATATCTCCGTTATCAACAAATGGAGGTGATAATACCGAGTATTATGCTGGTACAAAAATGAACCAATTTGATTATAGTATAACTGCAAACGGAACTGAACAAGCTAGACAAAGTTTAACTATTTTATCTTCAACTGCATGGAATGCTACAATCTTTGTATTCAAAACACCAGCTGTTTTAGATGGAACAAATGATTCTGTAACTTTAAATTTATATCCAAAAAGAGATGGGAATTATAATAGAGCTGGTGTAACTCCTAATACTTCTATTGCTCTTGAAACTGTTTTAGTTTCAATAGATAATACAGTTGCTCCTATTACTCGTTTAGACACTGATGGTGATGGCGTGCCAGATGATACAGATATAGATGATGATAATGACGGAATTTTAGACACCGCAGAATATTTAAGTACTCTTGACCATGATGGAGATGAAGACGGAGATGGTGTACCTAATTATTTAGATGCTAATGATGATAATGGTGGTGGATCTACTGGTACAGACTATACAGATTCTAATGGAGATGGAATCCCAGATGCTTATGATTTTGATCATGATGGCGTTCCAAATCACATTGATTTAGATTCTGATAACGATGGTATTTTAGACATTAAAGAATCACAAGCATCAACAGGTGCTAAAGTATTATCTGGAAATGATGATGATAATGATGGTTTAGACAATAACTTTGATGCGACTCCTACTGGAGGAGCTGCTGGTTCTAACGGAACAATTCCTGTAAATACGGATGGTGATTTATCAACATTATTTAAACCAGATTTTTTAGACATTGATGCAGATGGTGACGGAATTCCAGATATTGTAGAAGCACATACAACTTCAGATTACAAAAACAGTTTACCGTCTGGTGGTACTATTGGTAAAAATGGTGTAAATTCTCAATATGTAAATGTAGACACCTACTCACCTACTGCTGTTACAGCGGTTGTAGATACAGATTTAGATGGAACACCAGATTATAGAGATTCTGATTCAGATAATGACGGAACTTCTGACTTAAATGAAAGTGGACTTGGAAATACTTTAAGTGGTAATGATTCTGATGGAGATGGTTTAGATGATAATATAGACAACACAGATTCAGCTTTCACAAACGGTTCATCAAATTTTGATGCAACAAACGGACTTACCGATACGGAAACAGAATTACAAGAAAATCCATTAGACAATGATGTCTTAACTGGTGGCGATGTAGATTTTAGAGATAGTGTAACTGGTATTGACACAGACGGAGATAGAGTACCAGATTCTATAGATTTAGACGATGACAATGATGGTATTTTAGATTCTTTAGAATGTGCAACAGGTGTTAGCATTCCTGCTGGAGGTGCAAATGCTATTATAATAGATGTTGGTGTTAATAGAGAAACAGAAATTTTAGATGGCGTTACTGGTGGTCAACAAGGTGCACGTTTTAACAGCACAAATGATGTATTAGTTTTACAATTAAGAGCTGGTAATGCAATTGTACCATCAGGTACAGCAATAACAATTACTACAACTGCATCTAATACTGCTGCTAAACGTTTACGTTTTCAACAATCTGATGCTGCAGGAAATAACACTTCAAATAATTGGGATGCAGCTTACAACAGTGGTACAACAGAAGATCAAAATTTTACTGGGAGTGGAAATGGAAATATTTTTACCGTAAATTATGTGTTAGCTTCTGATGCTACTCATATCCGTATTTCAATGTTAGAAAGAGGTGGAGGTAGAATTAATATAGATTATTTAGAGTATGCTTCATTTGGAGGAGGATGTTCTGATGTAGATACAGATGGTGACGGAATTGTAGATCGTTTAGACATTGATGCAGATAACGATGGTATTATAGATAATGTAGAAGCACAAACAACCGCTAATTATGTTGCACCAAATGCAGATAGTTTTACTACTTACGGTACTAATAATGGTGTTAATTCAGCATATATTGTAGGAGCAAATCCTATAACACCTGTTAATACAGATAACGGCGCTTCTTTTACAAACAAAGATGACAAACCAGATTATTTAGACATTGATTCTGATAATGATGGTATTCCAGACAATATAGAAGCACAAACCACAACAGGCTATGTAAATTTTGTGGCAATTTCTGGTACAGATAAAAATGGATTAAGTAGTGCTTATGATTTTTCAGATAATTTTACCGCTGTTGGATTGGCTAATACATTAGTAAATACTGATGGAGATGCAGAACCAGATTATAGAGATCAAAACTCTGATGGGGATGCTACGAATGATGTTGATGAAGGTTTAACTTCAATAACTGCTGGTACTTTTGGTACAGATACAGATGGTGATGGTTTAGATGATATTTATGAAAACGGTTCTACAAACGATGGTTTTGTAGTAAATGACGGTTTTACTGATCCTAAAAGTTCTGGGTTTATTGATGCAGACGGAGATGTTCTAACAGGTGGTGATTTAGATTATAGAGATGGATTAGCAGGAACAGATACTGATGGAGATGGAATTGTAGATTCTGTTGATATTGATGATGATAACGATGGGATTTTAGATACTGTTGAAGGAGTAAATGACACTAATTGTACTCAAGTTAAAGATATAGATTCAGTAACTACACTTTTAAGTGATACTGGGAACATTGCAATAATGTATGATGAAGTAAGCGATCCTAATGCAGCTAACCAGAAAACTTATTATTTAAATGACACAAATTTTTCAAGTGAAACCGATATTTTCGTTATTACCTTTACTCAAGCCTTAGTAATCACGCAGTTAAAATTCATTTTAGATACAGAAGGCACTAATAATTCATTTATTGAATCAGGTGTCGAATACGTAGTTCAAGGATTTGACGATACTAATTGGGTTAATGTTACTTCTCCATTTACTGAAGTAAATGGGACTGTATCAAATGATGAAGAAATCATAGACATGAGTTCAAACACTACTGCTTATAAAATGTATAGAATACGTTGGTTAAGTGGAGGTAAAGTTGGTTGGGACCCATGGATTGTTGAATTAGAATTCACAGCAGCTCCATGTGTATCTCTGGGAAGAGATACAGATAATGATGGAATCCCTAACCATTTAGATTTAGATTCAGATGGTGATGGTATTTTAGATATTATAGAATCACAACCAAATACTGGTGCAAATACATTATCTGGGGTTGATATAGATATGGATGGTTTAGACGATGCTTTTGATGCAGATACCGGTAATACTGATCCAACTGCATCTGCTGGTACTACTCCAACAATAACAACAGCAACAGATACAACTCCAGATTATTTAGATATCGATGCAGATGATGATGGTATTCCAGATAATATTGAAGCACAAACAACACAAGGTTATGTGGTTCCTACAGGTAATGTTGGTGCAAATGGTGTAGATTCTGCTTATGAAAACAATGATACGTTTAATCCAACAGGATTAACATTACCTAATACTGATACAACATTAAATAACAATGCAGATACTATTCCAGATTATAGAGATACAGATTCTGATGGAGATGGAACTTTGGATAATGCTGAAGGATTAAATCCTACTCCAACTGGTACTTTAGGAACAGATACAGATGGTGATGGTTTAGATGATGTTTACGAAAATGGATCAACTAATGATGGTCCAATTGTTAATGATGGCATCACAAGTCCAGTTACTACTTTACTAGATGCAGATAACGATGGAAATTCAACTGGTGATGTAGATTATAGAGATAATGATGTTGTTTTAGATAATGATAACGATGGTATAATTGATTCTATAGATTTAGATGATGATAATGATGGAATATTAGATACCGTAGAAGGTACTGGAGATTTTGATAACGATGGAATTATAGATTCTTTTGATATTGATGCAGATAACGATGGTATTCCTGACAATATTGAAGCACAATCAACAGTTGGTTATATTGCACCTGGAGTTTTTACAGACAATAATAATGATGGTGTAAATGATGTATATGCTGGTGGAATAACTCCACAAAACACAGACACAATTACTGGGAATAATAGTGATGCTGATCCAGATTATAAAGATTTAGATTCTGATGGTGATGGTACCATTGATCGACTAGAAGCTGGTTTCGGAACTGCAGCTAGTGGTTTTGATGCAGATAACGATGGTTTAGACGATGTTTTTGAACATGGTTCTACTACTGATGGTTTTGTAGTAAATGATGGTATAAACACACCAATATCGAGTTTGCCAGATGAAGATTCTGATGCAAATAGCCCAGGTTCAAATACACCTGCAACAGATTACAACGATTTAGATTATAGAGATATAGATGATGACAGAACAGCTGCCGTTGCTGCTGGTCATGTGCTTTGGTTAAGAGCTGACATTGGTTTAAATGGTTCACTTTGGGAAGATCAAACAGGTACAATAGCATTAGGCACAAAATTTAATGCAACGCCTAATGGCAGCCCAGTTATTAATACAACTGGCGCTAGTGCTTTAAATTTTAATCCAGCGGTTACTTTAGATGGTAATGACAGATATGCTATTACAAATGGAATATTTGGGAGTTCACAAAATAATAACGTTTTATGGATTTATGCTGTATCACTTAGAAGTTCTGGTGATGGAAATATATTCGGCCATGATTTAAGTGGAAATGACATCAACTTTAGTAAGCATGATGGAGGTAATATATCTTTTACTCCAGGAACAGGAAATACAATAACAAATGCTTGGGGAGGAACTGATAATAAATTCCACCTTTGGAACGCTGGGTACGATAACAATACAGGAACACCTCCTTCTGGTGACAACACAACAGTATATAGAGATGGTCGTGAAATTGCTTCAGATAATAATACAGGTAATTATGACGCAAATAATGGTAATGCTTTTATAGGAAGTGACACCAATAATAATTACATGAATGGTCAGATTGCAGAATTAATGGTGTACACAAGTCTTCCTACTAGTGCTCAACAACAACAAATACAGTCTTATTTAGCAATTAAATACGGTATTACTTTAGATAACATTGTAGATAGCAATGCAAGTATAATTGAAGGAGATTATACACTTCTAAATGGAACTAAAGTTTGGGATAAAAGCTTAAACAATGCATATCATAATGATGTTGCTGGAATTGGTACAGAAAATGGAATGTTATTAACACAGAAACAATCTAAATCTATCAGTAGCGACGCAGTAATAACAATTGGAATAAATTCTATTGCAGCAAGTAATGCGGCTAATACAGGTTCTATTGCTGATCAATCATTTTTAATGTGGGGTAACAATGGTGCGGCTTTAACAAATACAAATACTAATACTATTGTTTGTACAGATGAGAAACAATTAGAAAGAGTATGGAAAGTTGTAGAAACAGGCTCTGTTAGTTCTGTACAAGTTGGTATTACAACATCTACGCTTGATGCTACTTTAATAAGCGGAACTGCTACTAGATTCTTGAAAATTGCAGATGATGCAAACTTTTCAACCAATGTAAAACAAATACCATTATCTACTAGCGGGTCTTTATCAGTTGCAAATTTTGATTTTAATGGAACTAAATATTTTACCTACTCAGAAATTGATGGAATATTCTGGAATGGTGATGCAAATGCTTGGACTGGTGGTGATGGGACTAATAATGTACCAACAGCTGTAGATGGAAGTGATGATTCTTCAAGAGTTTTAGTTATTGATGGAGAAATAACTGCTAGAAGTGCCATCTTAACAAGTAGTGCAACTGTAGGATGTGTTTGGGTTAAAGCAAATTCTAAATTAGTTGTAAATACTAACAGATTTTTAAAATTTGGCGGGAAGCTAATTCTTGATGGAGAAATCAGATTAATTGGCGATGCTCAAATGGTTCAAACTCATACAGGTGTTTCTAATGTAGAAGGAAATGGTAAATTATATAGAGATCAAAAATCGTACTTACCAAATGTATATCGTTATAACTATTGGACTTCTCCTGTAGTAAAGACACTTGGTAATACTGCATATAAAGTTGGTGAAGTGATGCACGATGGTACTGCTCCAACATCAGAGACTTCAATAGCAAAAAATATTGTTTTTAAACCTTATACGCAGTTTAGTGATTTAAACGGAGAACAAACGGACCCAATTAAAATTGGTAGTTACTGGATATTCTCTTACTTTGATAGTAGTGCTTCTAGAGGTGGTTGGGTTCAAAAAGGACATACAAGTAACATTAATATTGCTGAAGGGTATATTATGAAAAGTACGGGTAGGTCTCCTCAAAACTATACATTTATTGGTACTCCTAATGACGGAACTTACACAAAAACAGTTGCAGCTGGCACTTCCTCTCTTGTTGGAAATCCATATCCAAGTGTTATAGATACTCAAAAATTTATTCAAGATAATAGTGCTATTATTGATGGAACCTTATATTTCTGGGAGCATAAAGGAGAAAGCACAACAACAAGTGCAGTTGAAGGTCATGGAACTTATGGATATATTGGAGGTTATTCTCAACGTAATGAAGCGATGGGAGTTGCTGCAAATTCTGTAACTACAGGAACCGCTGGTCTTGGAGAATCTTCTTATACTTCTCCTCCTCAATATATTGCTGTAGGACAAGGATTCTTTGTCTCTGCTCCTGCTAATAAAGGAGGAACATTTAGTTTTAAAAACTCTCAAAGAACTTATAGCGCTAACAATATTTTCTTTAAAGGGCAGACAAATGAGAATCTACCTAATTTTAAATTAGGCTTTGATTATACAAATGATTCTAATACAGGTATCCATAGACAACTAGGGATTAACTTTAAAGCAGGAAATACTTTTAAATACGAAAGTGGTTTTGATAGTCAGACTTTTGATTTACAAGGAACTGATGTCTATTGGAATTTCTCAGAAATAGAGTCTAATTTAATTATTGCTGGTGTTGGTGAATTAAGTGCGCAATTACAAGTACCTCTTGGTTTTGTAATTGATACAGACAAACCAGTAACATTAATGATTGATGAGAAAGAAAACATGGATGGTTATGCTATCTATCTTGTTGATTTAATCACCGGTCAGATTTTTAACATGAACAAACCAAAAGTATTGAACTTAGCAAAAGGTACTTATAAAGACAGATTTGTTTTAATATTTGGCGGAACTGCTTTAGGTGTTGATGATGAAGCTTTACTTAATAATATAACTGTATTCTCTGATAATGTAAACAATGATTTAGTAATTAAAAACAATAACAATCAAGTAATTGATAAAGTTGAAATCTATAACTTATTAGGTCAAAAAGTAAAAACTTGGAAAAACATTGAAACAAAATTTGAAAACAGAATACCTGTAAACAATTTAGCTGCTTCAATATATATTGTAAAAGTGTTTACTGATAAAGGAATCATATCCAAGAAAGTAAGTATTACTAATAACTAACAAATAAAAAAAGAGCTACTTAATTAAGTAGCTCTTTTAGTTTTAATACTGTTGTGTTAATTTCTTTTTTTGTTGTGTATTTACTAAACGAAAACCGAACTGAAGTTTTATCAGCTTCTATACCTTTTAATACTTCTTCTAATACATGGGAACCTTTGCTACTTCCACTTTGGCAAGCACTTCCTCCAGAAACTGCGATTCCGCTTAGATCTAATGAAAACAATAACATCTCATTTGCTTTAGCAAACCGAACACTTAAAATTGTATAACTACTTTTATCTAAAATTTCTGAGTTGCCATTAAAAGCAACCTCTTTAAAATTAGATTTCAATTGGGAAATAAAATCTTTTTTTAATTTAGATAAATGTTTTTCATCTTCTTTAATATTAGAAATGGCTACTTCTAAGGCTTTTTCCATTCCTAAAATACTGTGTACATTTTCTGTACTAGAACGCGCTCCTTTTTCTTGATTACCCCCATGTAACATTGGTGAAATTCCAAATCCTTTTTTGAAATAAGCAAAACCTACGCCTTTTGGTCCGTGGAATTTATGTGCACTAGCTGCTATAAAATCTATCGGAGTTTCTTGTAAGTCTAAAGAATAATGACCAATTGCCTGAACAGTATCAGAATGAAACAAAGCATTGTAATTTTTACATATTTCTGAAACTAAATCTAGTTGTAATAAATTTCCTATTTCATTGTTTACGTACATTAAACTAACCAAACATTTTTCTGATTGATGTACATCTAAAAGTTGTTCCAAATGATTTAAATCTACATCACCATTTGCATCAACATTAACATAAACAAGGTTTGTTTTGTAGGTTTTTTGTAAATAATCAGCAGTATGTAAAACTGCATGATGCTCTATTTTAGATGTGATAATTGTTTTTACTCCTAAATTTAAAATCGCATTATGCATGATTAAATTATCTGCTTCTGTTCCACCAGCAGTAAAAATAATTTCACTTGCAGAAACATTAAAATGCTTTGCAATATTCTTTCTAGCTGTTTCTACAGATGCTTTAGCAGTTCTACCAAATTGATGTGTAGAAGAGGGATTTCCGAAGTTTTCTTGCATCGATGTATGCATAACCTCAATAACTTCTTCATCAATTGGCGTTGTAGCAGCGTTATCTAAGTAGATTCTATTCATGCAACAAAAGTAGGAATTTAATTAGGGTTTTGAAAAATATATACCTCAGTTGCTCCTAAACCATATTTTTGATAAGAAGCATCATAATATTTCACGGGATATTTATTAAAAAGAAATTTTAATTCAGATTTTAAAACACCTTCACCCACTCCATGAATAAAGATAATCTTAGAAATTTTTTTCTGAATTGCGTATTCTAATTTTCTTTTTGCTGTATCAATTTGCAGATTCAACATATCATAATTATCTAAACCACGTGTCGATTTCACTAACTGATTGATATGCAAATCAACTTCAAACACTATTTCATTTTTCGCTTTCTTAAATATTGATTTTTTTTTGCTTTTTTTTTCAGATATTTTATGCTCTAAAAGATGATTACTAACTTCATTGTATTTTGTTAACTGATGTTGATTATCATCAATTTTAACTAATTCTGAGGCTGAATAAGAGAACTCCATACCAGTTTCATCGATAATGTAAACTGAATTCATTTCAATTCTTGAAACCTTTCCTTTTACAACATCATCTAATACGACAACAAAATCACCAATCTGAAAACTCATCATTAAAAATTAAAAAAACTATCTACTTATTTTGTGACAAAAATAGATAGATAGTTTTAAATGGAGATTAAAAAATGAAAGTTACTTACACTTTAATGCTTTTATCATACGGAATCTGTTTTAAAATATAATTAATAGAATTAATTCTTGCTTCCGTTTTCTTATTAGCTCTTATAATTTTCCAAGGTGATTTTTCTGTGTTTGTTTTTGCAAACATCGCTTTTTTATAGGCTGTATAATCATCCCATAAATCTTGCGCTTTTTCATCAACTCTTGTCATTTTCCATTGCTTTAATGGGTCATTTTTTATTTCATTAAATCGTTTTGACTGTTCTTTTTTAGAAATCGACATGTACATTTTGACAATATGGATTCCCGATTCTAAAATCATTTGCTCAAAACCGTTAACCTGATTCATGAAAATATCATATTCTTCTTGTGTACAAAATCCGTTTACAGGTTCTACTACTGCTCTATTATACCAGCTTCTGTCAAAGAACACAATTTCACCAGCTTTAGGGAATTGGTTTACATAACGTTGAAAATACCATTGCGTTTTTTCTTCTTCAGATGGTTTTGGTAGCGCTACTTTCTTTAAATGACGAGGGTTAATTTTTTCTGTAATTCTTCTAATCGCGCCTCCTTTTCCAGCAGCATCTCTTCCTTCAAAAATAACGATTACACGTTCATTATTGTTAATAACCCAAGATTGTAATTTTACCAATTCTACTTGAAGTTTCTTTAATTTACGTTCATAATCGACATATCTAATTGCCCTTTCTAAATTTATAGGATTTTTAGAAAGCATTGCCAGTAACCCTTTTTTTGTATTTAACTTGGTTACATCTTCTGCTGTTATTTCAAACTTTTTTATTTCCATAATTTAAAAATCTAATTGTTTAGAGGATCTATAATAACGCATAATTATATTTGGATCTGGAAACAAATTTGTGAGTGCTTCATCTTTTCCTGGGTAATCAAATTGAGAAAGTACATATCGAATAGATTCTAAACGTGCTACTTTTTTATCATTTGCTTTAACGATTGTCCACGGACAATAAGTTGTATGTGTTTTACTAAACATTTGCTCTTTATAATAGGTGTAAGTATCCCAAAGCTCTTGACCTTTTTCATCAACGGGGCTAAATTTCCATCTTTTTAATGGATCTTTTAATCGAGCATCAAAACGTGCTTTTTGAACATCTTTAGAAATTGAAAACCAGAATTTTATTATTACAATTCCGTCTTCATATAACATATGTTCAAAATCAGGAACTTGTAACATAAACTTATTATATTGATCTTTGCTACAAAAACCCATAACAGGTTCAACTACTGCTCTGTTATACCAGCTTCTATCAAAGAAAACCATTTCTCCTGGATTAGAAAGTTCTTTTATATACCTTCTAAAATACCACTGCCCTTTTTCTATTTCAGTAGGTTTTGTTAACGCTACTAAATTTGTAGACCGAGGGCTAAGATGCTCTGTAAAGCGTCTAATATTACCTCCTTTTCCAGACGCATCTCTTCCTTCAAATAAAATGACCAACCGCTTATTCTCTTTAGAAATCCATTGTTGCAATTTTAAAAGTTCAATTTGTAAATTTCTTAATTCTTCTTCATATAAAAAACTGCTTTCAATTTTTTTAAATGGAGTTTTTTTCTCTTTTATTTCTTTTAATAACTCTTCTCTTGAACTTATTTCTTTAAGTTCTTTGAGTGTAAATAAATCGTTTTTACTCATAAAGACATTTCAATTTTAATCTAACCTAAAGTTACAAAATTAAAATTCAAAATTATAAAATTATAATTAACAAATTCTATATTTGTTGATATGCGTATTACTCTTTTTCTCTTTTTTATTAGCCTAACAACTTTAAGTTTTGCTCAGAAAAATTTTTCTAAAGAAATTAGTCTTATTTCTGACAATGATTTATACACTTCTGTTCACAGAGATGGTTATTATACTAATGGTTTATTTTTAACCTATAGGCTAATTAAAAATGACCTTTCTAATGATACTCCAAAAAGAATTTATAAATTTCAGATTGGACAACTAATGTATACAGCATTAAGAGCTAACATACAAACTGCTAGTTTGCACGACAGACCTTTTGCTGGATATCTATATGGATCTTTTGGAGTAAGCAGATTTTATAACTCAAACAACATTTTTACCACAGATTTAGAGATTGGTGTTTTAGGCCCAAATGCTAAAGGTAAAGAGCTGCAAAACTTTTTACATGGTTTTTATAATTTCCCAGAACCTTTAGGCTGGAAACATCAAGTACATAACGCATTTGCCTTAAACCTTAACGCAAGTTATTTGCATTATTATTCTAAAGCTAGTTCAAATACTTTTGATATTAGTAGTTACAATACATTAAAAGTCGGAACTATTTTTACAAATGTATCAACAGGAATTTATTCTAGATTTGGATTTAAGAAACTACAGCCATATTCTAATTCAGTTGCTTTCAATTCAAACTTAAATATAGCTTCACAAAGTTATAGTGAGTCTTTTATCTTTATTAAGCCAATGCTAAACTATGCTTTATATGATGCTACAATCCAAGGAAGCTTTTTAAACACATCGAGTCCTGTTACTTATGATGTAATGCCATATCATTTTTCATTAGAATTAGGATATCGCTATTACAAAAAGCGCTTTTTATATGGTTATACATTTACGTATCACACCAAAAAATTAAAAAGTTCACGTATTAAAAAAAGTAATAATTACGGAAGTATTTATATTGGCTATTACTTCAATTAATCAATAAAGTAATCATCTTTAAAACCTATTAAGTACAATTTTTCTTGTGCTCTAGTAATTGCTGTATATAACCAACGAAGGTATTCAATGCTTATACCCTCTGGCAAATAAGGCTGCTCTACAAAAACAGTTTTCCATTGTCCTCCTTGAGATTTATGACATGTCATTGCATACGAGAACTTAACTTGTAAAGCATTAAAGTATTTATTATTTTTTATAGCCAATAATTGTTTGTACTTTGATTTTTCATGAGCAAAATCTTCTCTAACTGCTTGATATAATTTATTAGATTCATCATATGTCAAAGAAGGTGTTTCGCTAGAAAGTGTGTCTAATAATAAAACCGTTTCAAAAGGTTTTTGATTAGGATAATCTATCATTCTTACTTCTACTTCAGCAAAACGAAAACCATACAAATCTTTTACAGAATTGATTCGTGTAATTTCACAAATATCTCCGTTAGCAATAAAACCTGCTTCAGAAGAATCTTTCAACCAAAAATAATTATTCTTTACGACCATTACATAATCGCCAGAAGAAATTTCATTTTCTTGTCCTCTAATCTTTGTTCTTATCTGTTCGTTGTATTGATTTGCTCTTTTATTTGACCTAACAATAAACGCGGTATCTTCTACTCCAATATTATCGTACGCTGAGTTTATGGCATCTTCAATATCATATCCGTCTTCTAAACGAATAATATCAGGAAAATTTAAATCGAATTGAAAATTTGTAGCTTCATTATCTATCAACATTCTTAAAATTGTTGCGTTTGCTAAAATTCCAGAATTTTCATGCTGTCGCATAACTTCATCTAATTCTAACTCGGTAACATCTTTATGAAAATCTAATTCTAAAGTTCTTGCTTCTAAAGCAGGGCTTACATTTAATTTCACTGGCGGTAATTGCGCCGTGTCTCCAATAAAAATGATTTTACAGTTTTTACCAGAATACACATAATTGATTAAATCGTCAAGCAAAGAACCAGTTTCAAATAATTTTGCATTACTTGGTTTGTCGGGAATCATTGATGCTTCATCAATAAAAAACAGGGTATTTGTATGTTTATTTGGCTGTATTACAAAATCAACAGAACCGTTTTGTTGCTTTTTTGGAAAATATATTTTTTTATGAATTGTAAAAGCCTGCTTTTTAGAATACACAGAAATCACTTTTGCTGCTCTACCTGTTGGCGCTAACAGTACTGCTTTTTTACCAGTTTTCCACAAAGAGTTTACTACGGTACTAATTGTTGTTGTTTTTCCTGTACCAGCATACCCTTTTAATAAAAATAAGGCACGGTTATTGCTGTCTCTTATACACATCTCCGAGCCCACGAGACAGGCAGAAATC
>OLID01000335.1_pt1 | contig 22554 bp, 21 predicted proteins | sample 1609361 | NCBI WGS metagenome assembly OLID01 (sample SAMN05416778, study PRJEB24817) | seawater metagenome | isolation source: Sea water | place: Canada:Atlantic | collected 2013-07
CGAGATTTCTGCCTGTCTCGTGGGCTCGGAGATGTGTATAAGAGACAGGCCATCGCACTGGCACTGGCCAGCGAACGAAAACACTGGCAGATCCACGCCACCGACCAAAGCGAGCGGGCTCTGCAGGTGGCACGAGGCAATGCCGCGGACTTGCGGCTGGATCATGTCCACTTCGGACAGGGTGACTGGTGTGAAGCGTTGCCAGCGGATGCCCTCTTTGACATGATCATCAGCAATCCGCCATACATTGCCGAAGGTGATCCGCATTTGCGTGAAGGTGATCTGCGCTTTGAGCCTCGCTCGGCGCTGGTGGCCGACGAAAGGGGCCTGGCTGACCTGGCAACCTTGTGTCAGCAATCCCGGTCAAGGTTGAGTGACGGCGGTTACCTGTTGCTGGAGCATGGTCATATGCAGGGGGAGGAAGTGCGCACATTACTGGTATCGCAGGGCTTTGATGGAGTGCGCAGCGAGCGCGATCTGGCCGGTCATGAGCGCGTGACTCTGGGGCGGGTGCCACCATCGGGAGAAAACAGCTATGCGTGATGAACAGTTATTACGCTATAGTCGACAGATCATGCTGCCGGCCTTCGACGTTGAAGGCCAGACCCGGCTGCTAGAGGCCACGGTGTTGATCGTGGGCATGGGCGGACTGGGCAGCCCTGTGGCCATGTATCTGGCTGCGGCGGGCGTCGGACACCTGATTCTGGTTGATGATGATGTGGTGGAAATCAGCAATCTGCAGCGGCAGCTGGCGCATCGTGAGTCCACCGTCGGAGACAGCAAGGTCGAGTCGGCGCGTCAGACGCTGCTGGCCCTGAATTCAGACGTGACTATCACCACGGTGAACCGGCGTGTAGACCGGGCATTGCTGGAGCGCCTGATAGGTCAACCGGTAGACCTGGTAGTGGATGCCTGCGATAACTTCAGTACCCGGTTTGCCATCAACGAGGTGTGTGTGCAGTATCGGGTGCCACTGGTGTCCGGCGCCGCCATCCGGCTGGAGGGTCAGGTGGCTGTGTTTGACAGCCGGCAGCCGGACAGCCCGTGTTACCAGTGTCTGTATCAGGGCGGTGACGATGAACAGATGAGTTGCTCACGTAATGGCGTGCTGGCACCGGTAGTAGGTGTGATCGGCAGCATGCAGGCACTGGAGGCGATCAAGGTTTTATCCGGTATGGGCAAGAGCCTGTGCGGGCGTTTGTTGCTGTTTGATGCCATGACCTCATCCTGGCGTGAATTGCGTTTGTCGCGCGACCCGGCATGTACAACGTGCGGGGTTGGCGCTTCCTGAAAAGCTACATTAAAGGTTGTTATACATGCAGAACACTGAGAATGAAGAGACAGTTGATACAGCGATGACCGGTGACGTCGCCGGGCAGGCAAATGAAACCGAACCAGCGTCAAAGGGCACTGAACAGGAGACGACCGGTGAACAGGCCGCTGAACAGGCGGTAGCGGCCGATTCGCCCCCGGTGGTGCCGGATATCCCATTTAGCCGCTTCGCGCTGGAAAAACCACTGGAACGTGCCATCAAGGAGCTGGGTTACAAATTCTGTACGCCGATTCAGGCGCAAAGTCTGCGTTATACGCTGCGCGGATTTGATGTCACCGGCAAAGCCCAGACCGGCACCGGTAAAACCGCAGCCTTCCTGATTACCATCATCAACGATCAGCTCAAAAACCCGGTCACCGAAGAGCGCTTTATCGGTGAGCCGCGGGCCCTGATCCTGGCGCCCACCCGCGAGCTGGTGATGCAGATTGCCAGCGATGCGCAGAACCTCAGTAAAGGTTGCGGGCTGCATGTGGTGACACTGGTTGGCGGTGAAGACTATAAGAAACAGCTGGCAGCAGTGGATTCAAAGCCGGTTGATATTATAGTGGCCACGCCGGGACGCCTGATCGATTTTCTGCAAAATGATCAGCTGTATCTGGGGCTGGTGGAGATTCTGGTCATCGATGAAGCCGACCGCATGCTGGACATGGGTTTTATCCCGCAGGTGCGCACCATTGTCAGTCGTACCCCGCACAAGGATTGCCGGCAGACGCTGTTGTTCAGCGCCACCTTCACGCCGGAGATCATCGAGCTGACGTCGCGATGGGCCATGGATCCGATCATGATCGAGATCGCGCCGGAGCGGGTAGCCACTGATACCATCGAGCAGATCGTGTATCTGGTGACCACGGAAGACAAGTACAAGCTGCTCTACAACCTGATCAAGGCCGAGGGTGCGGACAAGGTAATTGTCTTCAACAACCGCCGCGACCAGGTACGCAAGTTGGCCGACAGTCTGTATCGCAATGGCGTCAGTTGTGGTCTGCTGTCAGGCGAGATTGCCCAGAACAAGCGCGTGAAAACCCTGGAGGCATTCCGCGATGGCGAAATCCAGGTGCTGGTGGCCACCGATGTCGCGGGCCGTGGTTTGCACATTGATGACGTCAGCCATGTCATCAACTACAGCCTGCCGGAAGAGGCGGAAGACTATGTGCACCGTATCGGACGCACCGGACGGGCCGGGGCGATAGGCACCTCGATCAGTTTCGCCTGTGAGGAGGATTCCTTTCTGTTGCCCAATATCGAGGAAAAACTGGGACAGAAACTGCCCTGCGTGTACCCCGACGAAGTGCTGCTGGCAGAACCGCCAGCATTTACCCGGCCCTCGCACTTCAAGGATGAGTCCAAACCCTCTGCGCGTGGCGGTCGAAGCGGCGCTGGCAAGGGCGGTGCCGGTAAGCCCCGGCCCCGCCGCTGAGCCGGCCTCAGGCCGGTTGTTGGCCGTGTCTGGCGCCGGCCGCCTCCAGCACTTCCAGATAGGGCGTCGCGGCCCGGTGACGGGCAACGTGATCAAGGAATGTTGATCCATCTGCGAGGGTCACGTTGATATCGTGACCTTCGGCGACAAAAAACGGCACAAAGCGGGCAAAGTGCTCAGGCAGCATGCCGCGATAGGCCTTGGTAAGAATGTGGTAGTCCGTTGGCACGCCTTCCGGCGGCTGCAGGTCCAGAAACGCCCTGATGCGCTCATCGGACCAGTCTTCATTACGGGTCGCCGGTTGAGTCCGGTCCTTGCCGGTCTTTTTTTCTTCGATCATTGTTGCACCTTTATGCGTTCAGTCATGCGCCCAGTTTCTTGCGCAGTAATTCATTGAGTTGCGCCGGGTTGGCTTTGCCTTTGGACAGTTTCATGGCCTGACCGACAAAGAAGCCAAACACCGCTTCCTTGCCGCCGCGATACTGTGCGACCTGATCCGGATTGGCGGCAATGACGTCGTCGACCAGCTTTTCGATGGCACCGGTGTCGGTAACCTGCTTCAGGCCACGGGCGTCGATGATTGCATCGACGTCTGTCTCGCCTTCACTCAAAGCTTCAAAGACCGTTTTGGCGATCTTGCCGGAAATTGTATTGTCCTTGATGCGACTGATCAGTGTGCCCAGAGACTCGGGACTGACCGGCGACTCATTGATACTCAGGTCCTGTTTGTTGAGCAGGCCCAGCAGATCGGCGCTCACCCAGTTGGCCGACAGTTTGGCATCGCCACACAGGGCCACAACAGCTTCAAAGTACTCGGCCATATCACGGCTGCTGGTCAGCACATCAGCGTCATACTCGCTCAGGCCATACTGCTTGATGAAGCGCTGGCAGCGGGCATCGGGCAATTCCGGCAAGGTGGCGCGCACGGCCTCGATAAAGGCGTCGTCGATGATTACCGGCAACAGGTCTGGCTCCGGGAAGTAGCGGTAGTCGTTGGCCACTTCCTTGCTACGCATGGAGCGGGTTTCATCCTTGTCCGAATCGTACAGTCGGGTTTCCTGCACAATGCGGCCACCGTCCTCCAGAATCTCTGTCTGCCGCTGTACTTCATAATTGATCGCCTTCTCGACAAAACGGAACGAGTTGACGTTCTTGATTTCCGTACGGGTGCCGAATTCCGTGTCGCCTTTTTTGCGAATGGAAACGTTGGCATCGCAGCGCATGGAACCCTGGGCCATGTTGCCGTCAGAAATACCCAGGTACAGAATGATGGAGTGCAGCTTTTTCAGATATGCCACCGCTTCTTTGGCGCTACGCAAATCGGGATCTGAGACAATCTCCAGCAGCGGCGTGCCGGCGCGGTTAAGGTCGATGCCGGACATGCCCTGGAAATCTTCATGGAGGGATTTGCCTGCATCTTCTTCGATGTGGGCCCGGGTGATGCCAATAACCTTCTCGCTGCCGTCATCCATCTGGATCTTCAGCGTGCCGCGACCCACCGTTGGCAAGTCGAGCTGACTGATCTGGTAACCCTTGGGCAAATCCGGATAGAAATAGTTCTTGCGGTCAAAAACAGAGCGTTTGCCAATCTCTGCATCCACGGCCAGACCAAAGCTGACGGCCATGCGCAGCACTTCCTCGTTCATCACGGGCAGGGTGCCGGGCATGGCCAGGTCATACAGACTGGCCTGGGTGTTGGGCGCGGCACCAAAGTGGGTGCTGCTGCCCGAAAACAGTTTGCTCTTGGTGGCAAGCTGTACGTGTACTTCCAGACCGATAACGGTTTCCCAGGTCATGTGTTATACCTCCGGTCTTTGTGTGTGCCAGTCGGTGTGCAACTGGAACTGATGGGCTACATTCAATAGCCGCGATTCGGACAGTGCCGGGCCCACCAGCTGCATGCCGATGGGCAGACCACCGAGCATACCCGCAGGCAGGGACATGCCGGGCAGGCCGGCCAGGTTGACGGCGATGGTATAGATGTCTTCCAGGTACATGGTCACCGGGTCACTGTTTTTCTCACCGAGTTTGAAGGCGGTATGCGGTGAGGTAGGGCCCAGGATCAGGTCTACGTCCCTGAAAGCGGTGTCAAAGTCTTCCTTGATCAGACGGCGAATTTTCTGTGCCTTCTTGTAATAGGCATCGTAGTAGCCCGCCGACAGTGCGTAAGTGCCGACCATGATGCGGCGTTTGACTTCGTCGCCAAAGCCTTCGCCACGGCTGCGCTTGTACATGTCTTCCAGGTTGACCGGGTTCTCGCAGCGGTAACCGAAGCGGGCGCCATCAAACCGTGACAGGTTGGCCGATGCCTCTGCCGGGGCAATAACATAGTAGGCGGGTACCGACAGATGATTGTTGGGTAACTCAATGTCCCGGAAGGTCGCGCCCAGGCTCTCCAGCTTGCTGATGGCCAGCTGCAGAATCTCCTGGACTTGCGCGCTCAGGCCACCGCTGAAATGCTCACGGGGCAGGCCGATGCGCAGGCCGGTCAGTGGTTGGTTGAGCTGGGCAGTGAAGTCCTCGGCAGGGATGTCCAGGCAGGTGGAGTCCCGCGCATCAGCGCCGGCGATGGCATTCATCATCAGCGCAGCGTCTTCGGCGCTTTTGGTCAGCGGGCCAGCCTGGTCAAGGCTGGACGCGAAAGCAATCATACCCCAGCGCGACACCCGGCCATAGGTCGGTTTGAGGCCGGTGATGCCGCAGAATGATGCCGGCTGGCGAATGGAGCCGCCAGTATCGGTGCCTGTGGCCATGGCACACAGGTCGGCGGCGACTGCCGCCGCGGACCCGCCGGATGAACCGCCGGGCACACGTGCCTGATCCCAGGGATTGTGGACCGGACCGAAATGACTGGTTTCATTGGATGAGCCCATGGCGAACTCGTCCATATTGGTTTTGCCCAGCATGACCGCACCGGCCGCCTGCAGACGTTCAACGACGCAGGCGTCGTAGGGCGAGGTGAAATTGGCCAGCATGCGCGAGCCGCACGTGGTCAGCACATCACGGGTGCAGAAAATATCCTTGTGGGCGATGGGAATGCCGGTCAGTGGCGTGGCCTGGCCGGCAGCGCGGGCGGTGTCGGCGGCCGCAGCCTGCGCCAGCGCCAGTTCCGACGTGATGGTGACATAGGCATTCAGCGCCGGATTCAATTGCGCGATGCGATCCAGGTAGGCCTGTGTCAGTTCCACACTGGACACGTCCTTGTTGGCCAGTGCGGTGGCCAGTTCAGCAACGGTTTTGCTTAACATATGCGTTTGTATCCTTGCCTGATCTGATGGATTTCAGCAGTCAGAGATGTTGTTGACAATGTGCAAACGGGTTGGGTCGGGCATCCCCGGGTGGTGTTACTCGATGACTTTCGGGACCAGATAGAGGCCGTCCTGTGTTGCCGGGGCGATTTTCTGGTAATAGTCACGCTGGTCGGTTTCAGTGACCACATCCGGGCGCAGGCGCTGGCTGGCATCAAACGGGTGGGCCATGGGCGCTACATTCGAGGTGTCCACGTCCTGCATCTGATCAATCATTTCGAGGATATTGGTGATTCGCTGGGCAACTTCCAGTGTGTCCGAGTCGCTGATCTGCAGTCGTGCCAGATGCGCAATTTTTTCCACGTCTGTGTTGTCTAAGGCCATCAAAAGGCTCCTGAGTGTGCAATAATACCAGCCCTGCCAGGTTCTTGACTCAAGCCCGACACCGGAATGTGTTTGATACTTGCCCTAATACATGAGCATTGCTAGAGTGCGTATCTATTTGCTGGAGAAGCCGTGATTATACGGGATTATGACCGGTCTGAGGCAACAGTTTCCTTCCAGGTTTGCGATGGTTCCGTTCAGGAGGCTGCCCGTGGAGGCAGATTCCAGGCAGGAACTGTCAATCATTTTGTCTGTCTGCTTTAAGAGTGGATTAACGGGTCCGGGTCCCGGACCGTTCCGATTATTGTTGAGGTAAGCAAGAATTCAATGTTCAAAAAAATAAGGGGAATGTTCTCCAACGATCTGGCGATAGATCTGGGCACGGCGAATACACTGATTTATGTGCGCGGCGAAGGTATCGTCCTGAACGAGCCGTCAGTTGTAGCAATCCGTAATCACAATGGACAGAAAACGGTCACTGCGGTTGGCGCCGATGCCAAGCGCATGCTGGGTCGTACACCTGGCAATATCACCGCCATACGACCGATGAAGGATGGTGTCATCGCCGACTTCCAGGTCACCGAAAAAATGCTGCAGCATTTTATCAGCAAGGTTCACGAAAACAGTTTTTTCCCGCCCAGCCCGCGAGTGCTGGTCTGCGTACCCTGCAAATCCACTCAGGTTGAGCGTCGCGCCATCCGTGAGTCTGTTATCAGCGCCGGTGCCCGCGAGGTACGTCTGATTGAAGAGCCCATGGCAGCCGCCATCGGCGCCGGTCTGCCGGTCGAGAAGCCCAGCGGCTCAATGGTGGTGGACATTGGTGGTGGGACCACCGAGATCGCCATTATCTCCCTGAACGGCATCGTGTACGCAGAGTCAGTGCGTGTTGGCGGCGACCGTTTTGACGAAGCCATCATCACTCATGTGCGTCGCAACTACGGCAGCCTGATAGGTGATGCCACCGCCGAGCGTATCAAGAAGGAAATAGGCTGTGCCTATCCGTCAGAAGGCGTGCTGCGTGAAATCGACGTCAGGGGTCGCAACCTGGCAGAAGGCGTGCCACGCAGCTTTACGCTGAACAGCGATGAAATTCTTGAAGCCTTGCAGGAAACCCTGTCTGCCATTGTGCAGGCCGTGAAGAGCGCGCTGGAGCAGTCGCCACCCGAGCTGGCATCGGATATCGCTGAGAGCGGCATGGTGCTGACGGGCGGTGGGGCATTGCTCAAGGATCTGGACAAACTGCTGTCGGAAGAAACCGGTTTGCCGGTCATTGTGGCCGACGATCCGCTGACCTGTGTGGCGCGCGGAGGCGGCAAAGCCATGGAGTTGATGGACTCCAATGAGATGGACGCGCTGTCGGTGGAGTAACCCCTGCCCGGGGGCTATTGTAATCCAGAAGATAAGGGAGTCGGTGAAGGTCGGGGCAGGAATTGACTTGCTCACCGGCTCCCCCATGCTGAACAGGTCGAGGTTCTGCTATTAAAACCTTATTTATCAAAGGGGTGTCGCAGGAGTATCGTCTGCTGGTGCTCGTGGCGCTATCGCTTGGCGTCATGTTTGCCGATTCGCGTTTCGACTATCTGGATCGCGTTCGTTATACCGTTGCCTACCTGAGCACCCCGGTCTACTGGGTGGCCGATATCCCCGCCCGCGCGTCGTCCTGGATCGACGATGTGTTTGTGTCCCAGAGGGATCTCATCGAAGAAAATGCCCAGTTGCGCCAGGAACTGCTGTTTGCCCAGCGCGAACTGCAATTGCTGGCCGGCCTTGCCAGTGAGAACAGCCGTCTGCGTGAATTGCAGGAAGCCTCTCAGGCCGTGCAGGGCCGTGTCATGACTGCTGAAATCATCAATGTCTCCAATGATCCGGGCTCCCGGCGTGTGCTCATCAATCGCGGCGCTCACAATGGTGTCTTTGAGGGGCAGGCGATCCTGGATGCACATGGATTGATGGGGCAGGTGGTGGAAGTGTTGCCGTTTACCAGTTGGGTGCTGTTGATCACTGATTCCCGCCATGGCACGCCGGTGCAGGTCAATCGCAATGGGGAGCGCGCCATCGCCCGCGGCAGCCGGGGCGATGCACCCGGCCTGGAGCTGGAGTATGTGCCTGATACGGCAGATATCGTGGTCGGTGATCTGCTGGTCAGCTCCGGTCTGGGGCAGCGGTATCCCAAGGATTATCCGGTCGCAGAAGTGACCAGCGTTTACCATGACCCCGGTCAACCCTTCGCACTGATCAGGGCGCGGCCGCTGGCGCAGATGGATCGCACCCGCCATGTCATGCTGGTGGTACCTGATGACGAGATTATCGGCGCTGGTGTTGAGGTATTGCCGGGTTTTCCGCTACCGGCTGCTGACCCGGAAACCGAAACGCTCACCGGCACTGGGGTCCCGCCAGCTACAGACCTGCCTGCGGCAGAAACTGATGCCACGCAGCCGGATGACACTGACACACCGCCTGATGCTCAGGGAGATTTGTGATTATGGGACCCAGGGCAAACGGCTTGTGGATTATTGTTCTGACCTTGTTGCTCGCCTATTTGCTGGCGATCGTGCCATTTCCCGACTGGGCCATGCATTACCGGCCGCAATGGGTGGCCATGGTGCTGATCTACTGGATCATGGCCTTACCCTATCGGGTGGGCATCGGTGCAGCATGGTTTGCCGGCTTTTTCATGGACATTCTTGAAGGTTCGTTGCTGGGCCTCAATGCACTGTCCTTTGCACTGATAGCCTATATCACCCTCAGTCTGCATCAGCGTCTGCGGATGTTTTCCGCCTTGCAGCAAAGCGGCATGATCCTGGCGCTGGTCGGGCTGCACATGACCATCACTTACTGGATCAAAGTGGCCACCGAACAGACCGATGCCGGCAGCCTGCTGTTCCTGCTCGGCGCCCTGTCCAGCGCCTTTGTCTGGCCCTGGCTGTTTCTGGTCCTGCGGCAGTTGCGCCGTGGCTTCAATGTGCGCTGACATGGCTGTGCCTGACGCCCGCCTTTGTACCAATGAGCCGGCGCCACTGATCCTGGCCTCGGCATCGCCCCGCCGCCGCGAACTGCTGGATCAGATCGGGGTATCTTATCGAGTGGTCGTGCATGACACCGATGAAACCCGGACACCCTCGGAATCACCCGAAATCTACGTCAGCCGCCTGGCCCGGCAAAAGGCGGCATCGGTCAATGCGCGCCCGGATATTTTTGGGCTGGTGCCAGTGTTGGGTGCCGATACCATCGTGGTGTGTGATCAGACGGTGCTGGGCAAACCCGCGGATGAGGCGGATGCCGTGCGCATGCTGGGCTTGCTGTCCGGGCGGCGCCATGAAGTGATGACCGCCGTATGTGTCATGCAGGGACAGCAGGAAAAATCACTGACCGTGCGTACCGGCGTCTGGTTTCGCGAGTTGAGTGACCGGGACATGGCTGCCTATTGGCGGAGCGGCGAGCCTGCGGGCAAAGCCGGGGCCTATGCCATACAGGGTCTGGGGGCGCTGTTTGTGGCCAGAATCGAAGGCAGTTATTCGGCCGTGGTAGGGTTGCCGATATTCGAAACCGGCCAGTTGCTGGCGAGCATTGGAATCCAGAACGGCCTTGGGGAGAGTTGCGTGTGAGTGAAGAAATACTGATCAATGTCACACCCAGGGAAACCCGTCTGGCATTGATCGAAAATGGTCTGTTGCAGGAAATCTATATCGAGCGCCACAGCCGTAGTGGACATGTGGGTGATATCTACCTGGGCAAGGTGGTGCGTGTCATGCCCGGCATGGAGGCGGCCTTTGTTGAAATCGGCCTGGAGCGGGCGGCATTTCTGCATTGCGCCGATATCGCCGCGATTGGTGCTGACGGACTGGAAGTCACTGATACCGGTGTCACCAACATCCAGACGCTGCTGCATGAAGGGCAGATGATCGTGGTACAGGTGGCCAAGGATCCTATTGGCTCCAAGGGCGCCCGCCTGACCACACACCTGACGCTGCCGTCCCGCAATCTGGTCTATCTGCCGCGAAATGCGCATATCGGCATCTCCTTGCGGCTGGACAACGAAGAGGAGCGCGAGCGCCTGCAGGCAACGCTGACCGGCTGTCTGGCGCAGGAAGAGGCGCCGGACAAAGGTGGCTTTATCATCAGGACGGCTGCTGAGGGCGCCACTGAAACCGAGCTCAGGGAAGACATCCGCTTTTTACGCAAACTCTGGACAGCGGTGCAGCGTCGTATCGAAAACAGTACAGAAATCAAGGTGCTGTATCGGGATTTGCCGTTGTATCTGCGCGCTGTGCGGGATCTCATTACGCCGCAGGTTGAAAAAATCCGTGTGGATACAGAGGAAGTCTTTGAGGAAATCAACGCCTTTGTGGGCGACTTCATTCCCGAATCCCTCGGCCGAGTCGAGTTGTATCGCGGCGAACGGCCCATCTTCGATCTTTACAGTATTGATGACGAGCTGGACAAGGCTCTGGGTCGCCAGGTGAAGTTGAAATCCGGTGGCGACCTGATCATCGATCAGACGGAGGCCATGACCACTATCGATGTCAACACGGGCGGTTATCTGGGCAACCGCAATCATGCCGAAACGGTGCTGAAGACCAATCTGGAAGCAGCGACGGCGATAGCCCGTCAGCTGCGTATAAGAAATCTGGGGGGTATCATCATTCTGGATTTCATCGACATGGAGGAACCTGAACATCAGCGCCAGGTTCTGCGTACCCTGACCAAGGCCCTGGAAAGGGATCACGCGCGCACCAAGATTTCCGGCATTTCCGAGCTGGGCCTGGTGGAGATGACGCGCAAGCGCACGCGCGAGAGCCTGGGCCAGATCCTGTGCAGTCCGTGCCCTGTGTGTGCCGGGCGCGGTCGTCTGAAAACACCGGAAACCATCTGTTATGAAATTTTCCGTGAGATCGTGCGAGTTGCCCGGGTTTACGAAAACGATGAATTGCTGGTCATGGCCTCGCAACTGGTCGTTGACCGGCTGCTGGAAGAGGAGTCTGCGACACTCGCGGATCTGGAGGTGCTGACGGGCAAAACCATCAGGTTTCAGGTTGAACCCATGTATACTCAGGAACAATACGACGTTGTTCTGTTTTGACAGGCGCTTATGATTCTTCAGGTAGGCAAATCCATAGGCCGGGCGATTCTGCAGGTTTCGTTCGCGGTGCTACTGGTCATGCTGGTGGCACTGGCGCTCTATGTCAGCCTGGGCAGACAGCTGGCACCGATGGTCGGCAATTACACCGAAGAAGTTGAGCAGCGCCTGTCGGAAATACTCGGCGCCGACGTTGTCATTGCCAGTATCGATGGCCAGTGGGAACGCTTTGGGCCCCGGTTTGAGATAAGAGGTCTGCAGATTGCCGCGCGTGCTGGCAGTGATGCCGAGCCGTTGATACTGGACCGCGTCAGCATTGCCCCCGATATGCCTGCCAGCCTGCGTCAACTTCGTCCGGTGCTGGGTCGCACCACGCTGCGCGAACTTGACCTGGCGTTATACGAACAGGAAAACGGTGGCTGGTCGCTGGCCGGCATCGCGGCGGCCGGCTCTGCACCCGCAGCCCCGGCGCAGGTTCTTGAATGGCTGAAAAGTCTGGCGCTGATCGAGCTTGAACAGGCCCGGCTTGCTGTTCATCACCGCACCGGGCAGGTCACCCGCTTTACCGACGCCAGCCTGCACTTCCAAAGCCTTGGCGGACGGCATGCCGTCACGCTGACTGCCCGCCAGGAAGGACTTGAAACGGACCTGCGCGTTCAGGGAGAACTGACCGGAGATCGCATCGAGCAGATGCAGGGCGAGCTGTATGTTGCTTTTCCCGGTGCAGATTACAGCGCGTTCCTGCATCGCGTGCAACCCGCCGGTATTGCCATCAATGAAGTGACACTGGCGGGTGAGCTGTGGGTGTCTCTGCGACAGGGCGAGCTGGATTCTGTGGTCTGGCGTGGCCGTGCTGATCTTGCCGCTGCGCGGGAAGAGGCAGCCCGGGTTGATAATCTGAGTATCGGCTGGTTGCAGCTGCAACATTCTGCATCAGATGCCCGCTGGCAACTTGCTGTCGAGGAACTGGCATTTGACTATGCCAATGGCAGTTGGCCCGCCGGCGGCATGAGCATGGACTATACCGTGGGTGAACAGGTCTCGGCACAGTTTGATGCTGTGGATCTGGGGCTGGCTTCCCGGTTGATGGTGGCATTGGCGCCGGAATCTGCTTTGCGCAATGAAGTTGAATTGTTCAATGCGCGCGGCCAGGTGCACAATCTCGTGTTCAGTGCCGGACTGGCCGGTGACTCAGTCAGCACAGCCGCTGTGAAAACCAATCTGCGGGCAGTCGCGATCAGCGCACACCGCGGAGCGCCTGCGTTCTGGGGTATTGATGGTTATGCCGAGCTGGCGCTGGACGCGGAGCAGCGTCTGGCCCATGGTTTTGTTGAAGTGGACAGCGACGACGTCATGGTGCACCTGCCCAACCTGTTTAACGACCAGTGGGCCTATCACCGACTAAATGGCCGCATGGGTTTTCGTGCAGACTGGACCTCCGATCTGAATATCCGCCTGGCCAGCGGTGTCATCGTGGTAGAGTCGGCCGACCTGCAGGCGCGTGCACAGTTCGCCACTGAGATACAGAACGGCGCCGACCGCGCAATCAATCTGGAACTTATGGTTGGTGCGCTGACGGCTGATGCGTCTCGCAAGTCACTGTATCTGCCGACCGCACCCAGTGCGCCCCAGTCAGCGCAGGGTATCCTGCGCTGGGTGAATGACGCGGTTGTCGGCGGGCAGGCCGGCGGCAGCGGACTGATTTTTCGCGGGCAGGTGCAACGGGGTGCCCGGCCCGTTGATCGCACCCTGCAGATGTTTTACAAAGTGGCTGATGGCACACTAAAATTCGATACTCAGTGGCCGGCTATTGAGGAACTCGATGGTGTCGTCATTATCGACAACGGCGCAGTCGATATCACGGCCTCGGCGGGCAGTTCGCTGGGCATCAATTTCAACTCCAGTGTTGCATCCGTGCGCGCCATTCCCGAAGGTGGCAGTTGGCTGACTGTTACCGGCAATGGCCGTGGCAGTGCCCAGCAGGGTCTGCGTTATCTGCAGGCAACGCCGGTGACCCAGGGCATTGGCCAGTACCTGTCAACCTGGCAGGCAGAAGGCGATACCGATTTCAGCCTGGCCCTTAATATTCCGCTTTACGTGGACAATGCCCGGCCACAGGTCGACCTGGCATTTGCGTTCGATGGTAACCGCATCTCCATGCCCGAGTTTGACCTGGATGTCAGCGACCTGAGTGGGCGCCTGGTCTACAGTTCCGCTGACGGACTGCAAAGTCAGGACATGACGGCGACGCTGTTTGACAATGCTGTTGATGTGCAGATACGCGCCGATGGTTCGGAGGGCGCCCCCGTCGGCGCCCGTGTCAGCGTTGCCGGCGACATTGGTGTAGAAGCATTGGCCGGCTGGCCCGGCATGCCAGCACTGGTCTCGTCTGTACTGGGGGAGGCGCATGGGTCATCGGCGTATCGCGCCGAGGTGCAATTGCCGGTTTACGGGGACACTGAGATCAGCAACGGCCTGCTTCATCCGCGCCTGCAGATCAGCAGTGAACTGCAGGGCATTGGCTTCGATTTACCGGCCCCGTTTAACAAGGCTGCCGACGATACCAGGGCCTTCTCCATGACGCTTGATTTTATTCCGCTGTCGCCCGCGCTGAGCATATCGCTGCAGGATGTCATGCAGATGAATCTGACTTTGAGGAACGACAGCATCTACAACGGCCTGGTGTATTTTGGTGGAACGGCCGATGGACTGCGTGTGCGCCGTCTTAACGAATCTGCGCCCGGTGTGTCGGTGCTCGGCACAATAGCAGAACTGGATTTTCAGCGCTGGTCAGAGACGCTGGGACGGCTTGCCCTGACGGGCGACAGCGGTGGCGCGCTGACCGGCGGCTTCGATCCGGGCGTGACCGGGTCTGCCGAGCTGATGATAGAGCAGCTGACTGTTTACGACGAAGTGTTCGAACAGGTCAGTGTGCAGCTGGCTCCGCAGGATGATGTGTGGACGCTGACAGTGAACAGTGAGGCAGTCGCCGGCATCATCCGTTTGCCCGATAGCGCCAGCGCACCCTGGTACGTCAATCTCGATTACCTGCATCTCAGCCGCGCCGTTGATGGCACCACCGAGACCGAGCTGGCCGCGCGCGAACAGGACGGTAATGATCCGGCCAATACAGAAGTGGAGCTGGATCTGCAGGAGTTACCGACGGTGGAATATATCCTGCCGCGCAGCGACCCACTGGAAGATATAGACCCACGGGACTTTCCTGATACCAGGCTGGCGATTGATGAGCTGACTCTGGCTGGTTCACCTTTCGGGCAATGGCAGTTTCTGATGCAGACCGATGCCGGCGGTGCCGAATTCAGCGACCTGATTGTCAATGCCCGCGGTCTGTTGATTGGTAGCGATGAGGAGCCGGCCACCTTCCGCTGGCGCTACGACGGGGATACCCACAGCAGCGAACTGACCGGGATTGTCGCCACCAGCGACCTTGCCTCGGTGCTCAGTGCCTACGGGTACGCGCCCAGCATCCAGAGTCAGTCAGCACGCTTTGATTCGCGTCTGCACTGGCGAGGTAGCCCCGCCTACTTTTCAGCATTGGGCCTCAACGGCGAGATTGACCTTGAGGTCAATAACGGTCGCTTCCAGCAGCGTGCCGGTGTCGCCAACAGCGCCTTGCGTCTGATCAGTATCATCAATTTTGATGCAGTTTTGCGGCGCTTACGTTTCAGTGATGACATTACCGGTTCCGGACTGGCCTATGACGAGATACGTGGTAAGGTCGTGCTGGAGGACGGTCTACTGTCCATCGAGGACAGGCTGCAGATCATTGGTCCGTCCAGCCTGTTCCAGATCGCCGGGGAGGTGGACCTGGCAGCCGAAACCATCGATGGAGATCTGTATATCACCTTGCCGGTCAGCGACAATATTCCGTGGCTCAGCGGCCTTGCTGCGCTCAATAACCTGATCAACTGGCAGGTTGCAGTGGGCGTTTTTCTGTTTGACCAGATTTTCGGCGATCAGGTGGACAACCTGACCAGCGCGCATTACACCCTGGATGGCCCCTGGGAAGGTCTGGAGCCACGTCTAAATCAGGTATTCACAGGTGCAGGAGGAGGCAGTTGAATGTCGACGAATAAATCCCGCGTAGCGGCTGTGCAAATGGTCAGTACTGCCGATATTCACGCCAATATCGAGGCCGCCGGCCGGCTGATCGCCGAGGCTGCCGGAGCGGGAGCAATGCTGGTAGTGCTGCCGGAGAATTTTGCCGTGTTGGATGGCGGCCCACAAGCACAGTTTGCCGAGCACGAAGGCAATTTTAACGGCCTGCTGCAAGGGTTTCTGTCGGCGCAGGCACAGCGGCACGGTATCGACCTGGTGGCCGGCACCATTCCATTGTTGACGCGTCCGCAATGTGCCGGTGAATCTGCGCAGTTGTTGACCGATGGTCGGGTGCGGCCGGCATCGTTGGTGTTTGACCGCCAGGGAGCCATCATTGCCCGCTACGACAAAATGCATCTGTTCGACGTTGAAGTCAGCGACAGGCAGGCCCGTTACGCCGAATCAGACAGCTTTGAGGCCGGTGATGAGGTGGTCGCAGTCGATACTGCTGTCGGTCGCCTGGGGTTGTCAATTTGTTACGATATCAGGTTCCCGGAACTGTATCGGCGGCTTTTTACTGAACGCGTGGAGCTGATCACGGTGCCGGCAGCGTTTACCCGGGTGACCGGGGAGGCGCACTGGGAAGTGTTGCTGCGTGCGCGTGCCATCGAAAACCAGTGTTATGTCATTGGCGCCGGGCAGGGTGGCGTGCACAATGAGCGGCGCGAAACCTGGGGTCACAGCATGATCGTTGATCCGTGGGGGCGTGTGCTTGATGTCTTGAACAGCGGCGAGGGAATCGTGGTGGCCGATATTGATCTGCCTGCACTGCATGAACTGCGCCGCAAAATGCCTGTGTTCTCACACCGGCGTCTGTAGAAGGAGTTACACTTTGGATAAAGGTCTGATCACCAATCTGTGTGCCCTGGTACTGACAGTACTGGGCAGTATTCTGCCGGCGCCGTATGGCAATGTGGTGCTGAGCACGGGGCTGTTTGCACTGTCGGGCGCGTTGACCAATTCGCTGGCGGTTCACATGCTGTTTGAAAGGATTCCAGGCTTCTATGGGTCGGGTGTCATTGCACTGCACTTTGAAGAGTTCAAGATCGGCATCAAGGAACTGGTCATGGAGCAATTCTTCAGCGCCGACAACCTGGACCGGTTCTTCGATGCGGAGACGGTCATGGGCAGCGGCATGGAACGGTTGATGCCAGAGATGATTGATGAACTCGACCTGGACAGGGCCTTCGATTCCTTGTCCGAGTCAATCATGCAGTCGTCCATGGGCGGCATGGTCGGCATGATTGGGGGCCCCAAGGCCCTGGAAGGTCTGCGCCAGCCATTTACGCAGCGTATGCGGGACTACCTCAAGACGTTTGTGGCTTCTCCGGTGTTTGCCAGCGCACTGAGCGAGAAGATCAGTGCGGCGACACACAGTGAGGCGGTGCTGACCAGAATAGAGTCACTGGTCGATCGGCGGTTGCAGGAATTGACGCCGCAACAGGTGAAAACCATCGTGCAGAAAATGATCAGGCAGCATCTGGGCTGGCTGGTGGTCTGGGGGGGTGTTGTCGGAGGCTTGCTGGGGCTGGTATTTGCTCTGATTGGCCTGCTGCGCAACGGCCTCTGACCGGAAACGGTACGGATGTTCCGGAATACCATTGACCGGTTTTTTGCATCTACATTTGCCGCAATCGTGCGCAATTGTGGCATTTTGTATCATTAGATGTAAAAACCCGTGTTGATAGACTAGAATCGCCGGAACAAAAATCGAGTAGCAGTATTGGATCGTTCCAATAATCCGTTTTTTAACCCCAGAGTGTGTGATTTATTATGGCAAGACCAGTTGAGTTTGTTTACGAAGATGTGTTGACCAATGCAATGGAGCAGTTCTGGCGCGAAGGCTTTGAAGCCAGCTCTGTGCAAAAATTGCTTGATGTAACCGGCATAAATCGTGGGACGTTGTATAACTCATTCGGTGATAAAGATACCTTCTTCAAGTCCTGCCTGGAGCACTACAGCAAGCTTGTCGACAAGGAGCTGGCTGCTTCCCTGAATGACGAAGAACTGGCACCTTGGGCAGCCATCGAGAAGTACTTCGATGTGGCCGTGCTCAGCGCCAGTAACAAGCGTCGCAGCATGGGATGCCTGCTGGTGAACTCTTTCTGCGAAAGTATCAACTACGACAAGGATATCCAGAAGCTTGTCAAATCCTATTATGGCGTTATCCGCAAAGCGCTGCTGAAGCGTCTGAAGGACGCCGACAAGGCTGGCAGCCTGGCCAAGGACGTCACGCCCGATCTGGCGGCAGACGTACTGATGAACACCCTCAGTGGCTTGCGTGTGCATTCACGCGAGGGCAAGACCGCCAAGCAACTGGCTGAAGTAGTTGGCTTTACCGTTAAATCCCTTAAGTAGGTCGGTAGCCTGCGACAGGTTTGGCCCGGTGTCTATCTGTTGTTTGACCTGTTGTGGTCAGGTCAATATCGGGTATACTTGGGCCAATCACCGCCGGAATTCGGGCGGGAACAGGTCGTATGGCTATCGGTGGTCACCATAGTGTGAGTGACTGAAAGCCAATTAAAACAAATATTTAAGATTTCTGTGGTATTTATTTATGAAAAAACTGGCTGGCAGCAGAAAAAAAGACGAAGGCAATATAGACCTGACACCCATGCTTGATGTGGTGTTCATTCTGTTGATTTTCTTCGTGGTAACGGCAACATTCCTGTCCGAGCAGGCGATTGATGCGGCCAGCAACGAGAACAATGACACGCCTCCGGAGACGGATGACGAGAACAAGAACATTCTCGTCGAGCTGAGCCAGAATAACGAGATTCGTTTCAATGGCGAGCCGCGTGCGGTCCTCGAAAGCCAGATCCGCGCCAACATCGACCGTCTGAAAGCCGAGAACCCATCGGCCACGGTCATCATCCGTCCTCACGAGTCTTCCAACGTGAATACCATGGTGATGGTGATGGATGCGGCCCGGCAGGCAGGCATCATGAATATCTCGATTGTCGAGCCCTGACCGGTCGACCGTGAGCGGTCGGATCAGACGGCGCTGAGCCAGGCTGTACTGAACCAGACGGCGCCGGTAACAGAAAACGCACCTTCACAGGTGCGTTTTTCGTTTGTGGGCAGGTAAAATGATCCTCCCCTGAGCAAACTTTCCAATCCAGACGTCAAAGGAGCCTGAACGCGTGAGTAGTGTCCGTGACGATATGCGTACCCTGTGGTACGACGATGCCACCCGGCAACTGAAGATTATTGATCAGACCCGCCTGCCGCACCAGCGTCAGATCGTGGTTATCGAGATGCTGGAGCAGGCTTGTGACGCGATCGTTCATATGCAGGTGCGGGGTGCGCCACTGATCGGCATTACGGCGGCGTTTGGTGTGCATCTGGCACTGAAGCAGGATCCCGACACCCTGGATTCAGCCTGCGAGATGCTGGCGAAAACTCGGCCGACGGCGGTGAATCTGCACTGGGCACTGTCCCGACTGGCAGAGGGCCTGGTATCGGTACCCCCAGCACAACGCGCTGAAGCTGCACTGGAAATGGCCAGGACCATGCTGGCGGAAGATGCGGCGGCATGCAGCGAAATCGGTGATTTTGGCCTGGCCTTGCTGCGCGACCTGCTCGATGCCAAGCAGGCTCGGGGTGGAGAGAACCGCTTGAACGTGCTGACCCACTGCAATGCGGGCTGGCTGGCCACCGGCGCCTGGGGTACCGCCCTGGCACCCATCTACAAGGCGCATCAGGCCGGCTTACCCGTGCACGTGTGGGTAGATGAGACACGGCCCCGGAACCAGGGCGCCTCGCTGACGGCGTGGGAGCTGGCGCAAAGCGGTGTGCCGCATACGCTGATTGTTGATAACGCAGGAGGCCATTTGATGCAGCATGGTCAGGTGGATGTGTGTCTGGTGGGCAGTGATCGGACAACGGCCCATGGTGATGTCTGCAACAAGATAGGGACCTATCTGAAAGCCCTGGCCGCGTACGACAACCAGGTTCCGTTTTATGTGGCGCTACCGACGTCCACCATCGATTTTGCTATTGAAGATGGGCTGCGTGATATCCCTATTGAGGAACGTGCCACCGACGAAGTCAGTCATGTCCCGGGCATTGATGGCGCCGGTGCCTTGCACAGAGTCGCCATCGCACCACCGGGCACTCATATCAGCAATTTTGGCTTTGATGTTACCCCCGCCCGCCTGGTGTCAGGGTTGATCACCGAGAAAGGCATCTTCCCGGCCACCGCACAGGGCCTGCTGGACATCAAGGCCTGGCTGTAGCCGGTCGGGGCGGGCGCTCAGCCGGGAGGCCAGGTCATTTGACGGCCGCCCAGTATGTGCAGATGGACGTGATAAACGGTCTGGCCGCCCCGGTCCCCGGTATTGACCACCAGCCGGAAGCCGTCATCAGCCAGTCCCTGTTGCCGGGCAATCTGCTGTCCTGCCAGCAGTAGCTTGCCCATCAGCGCTTCATCGTCTTCTCCAGCATCACAGATGCTGCTCAGGTGTTTGCGCGGAATTACCAGTATATGTGCAGGCGCAGCCGGGTTAATATCATGGAATGCATAGACATGATCATCGCTATACACCTTTTGTGATGGAATATCTCCGGCCGCAGTGCGGCAAAACAGGCAGTCGTCGGTCATAAACGGTTATCCTCAGCAGAACAGGTCATTAGAGCGGAAAATAACATGATGCACTCACAAATACATCTGTCCACACCAAGACTGCTGCTCGTACTGGTGCTGTTTCTGGCCAGCTGCGGTGCGCGTGGTGAAGTCACTATTTACGACTATACGGTGATCAATAGTTATCCGCACAATACCCGCTTTTTTACTCAGGGTCTGCTGGTTCATGACGGGTATTTGTATGAAGGCACCGGACGCTATGGCGAATCGGCATTGATGCAGCTGCGCCTGGACGACGGCGAAGTGCTCAAACGCAAGGAGCTGGGCAGCCGGTATTTCGGCGAGGGCATTGCCGTGGCCGGAGACCGCATTTTCCAGCTTACCTGGCGGGAGAATATGGTGTTTGAGCATGACCTGGAAACGTTTGACAGCGTTGGCTCTCATTACCTGCCCACCGAAGGCTGGGGCCTGACCTGGGACGGTGAGCATCTGATTGTCAGCGACGGCAGTGACCGGCTGTTTTTTTATGATCCCGACGATTTTCAGCAGATGCGCAGCGTGACAGTCACCATCCAGGGGCGGCCAGTGCGCTATCTCAATGAACTGGAGTACATTGACGGCGAAGTCTGGGCCAATGTCTGGACCAGCAATGAGATAGTACGTATTGATCCTGCCACCGGGGAGATTCGGTCTGTAGTTGATCTTAATGGGCTTCGGGAGCAGACCTCTGCCCGCGACAGCGACGCTGTGCTTAATGGCATCGCCTGGGATGAAGAGCGCAGGCGACTGCTGGTGACTGGCAAGCTGTGGGCGCATATTTTCGAAATTGAACTGAACGAGCGGGATTGAGCGACCGGATGTCTGGCAAGTTGCGAATTGTGTTGATCGCGCTGATGGTGCTGGGTGCGGTAAGCGGCTGTGACAGTATTGCCTATTACACCCAGGCGGTAAGTGGGCAGGCAGCCTTGCTGTGGCGAAGGCAACCCATTGAACGCCTGTTGGCAGATCCGGCGCTGGAGCCTGCGCTGCGCCACAAGCTGCTGGTTATCCAGCAGGCGACGGACTATGCCGGCGAGCAGTTGGGCTTGTCCGCTGAGGGCAGTTATGACAGCTACGTCGAGTTGCAACGCCGACACCTGGTGTGGAATGTGTTCGCGGCGCCGACATTTTCCACGCAGCCGGTATCATGGTGTTTTCCGGTCGCCGGTTGTGTTGACTATCGCGGCTATTTTTCCGAAGCCGCAGCCCGACGCTACGCCGCAGATCTGCAGGCTCAGGGTTTTGATGTCTTTGTCGGCGGCGTTGATGCCTATTCCACGCTGGGCTGGTTTAACGACCCGGTGCCGAGCACGGTTATCCAGCGCCCCGATCATCAATTGGCAGCGCTGATTTTTCATGAGCTGGCGCATCAGCGCATCTACGTTGCTGATGACACGTCCTTCAACGAAAGTTTTGCCAGTTTTGTCAGTCTGGAAGGCTTGCGACACTGGCTCGACCAGCAGGATCAGGAGGAGCTCTATCTGCAATCCATTGAGGATTTGCTGGAGCAACAGCGGTTCATTGATTTTGTACTGGACTATCGTGAGCAGTTCGCGGCCCTGTATGCCAGGGACATGAGCGCCGATGCCATGCGTGAACAAAAGCGTCAGCTGCAGGCGCATATGCGGGCATCCTGGCAAGCATCGTTGGGTGCGGGCGCCGATCGGTACTATGGCTGGTTCCAGGGCCCGCTTAACAACGCTCAGTTGTCCACAGTTGGCTCATATTACACCTGGGTGCCAGCCTTTGACGCCCTGTTCAGGCAATCTGGCGAAGACTTCGAGGTCTTTTACCAGGCCGTTTCCGACCTGGCAACTTTGTCACCCGATGTCCGCCAGCGCCGGCTTATGGCACTCATGTCGGCAGACTGATCAGCCTTGGGCCTGCTGACCGATGCGGGTTTCCAGGTTCTGCACCAGCTCCCGGTAAAATTGAGAACCCAGGTCGGTTTCTGCAGCCTTGCGATATTCTGCCAGCGCATCTTCCAGACGACCTTCACGTTCGTAAAGCCGGCCCAGTGTCCGATTCATGAATGCGTTGCCGGGCATCACTTCAGCGGCGGTCTGATAAATGCGGATCGCCTTGTCGACATGTCCGGCATTGTCGTACAGGTTGCCCATCAGATGCACCTGTGAGTCATCGCGCGGGTCAGCCCGGATCGCGCGCACATCGTATTCGATGGCTTCGTCGTAGCGTTCTGAGCGGCGCAGGAGCTCGCCAATGGTTTTCAGGGACGCGGTCAGCGGGGTGCTGGCTTCCTGCTGCAGCTCGATAAACCGGGCCAGCATTGGGATGGCCTCCTGCCTGTCTCTTATACACATCTCCGAGCCCACGAGACAGGCAGAAATCTCG
>OLID01000337.1_pt1 | contig 22403 bp, 21 predicted proteins | sample 1609361 | NCBI WGS metagenome assembly OLID01 (sample SAMN05416778, study PRJEB24817) | seawater metagenome | isolation source: Sea water | place: Canada:Atlantic | collected 2013-07
GATCTACACAGAGTAGATCGTCGGCAGCGTCAGATGTGTATAAGAGACAGCTGTTCGCCTGGCCGGTCATGCTGCTTGCGGTTTTGGCTATTAAACTGGAAGACGGGTTTGATGCGCCGGTGATTTTCCGGCAGAAGCGCGTCGGACTGAATGGCAGAGTGTTCGACGTCAAAAAATTCCGCAGCATGAGTATTGATGCTGAAGCGGACGGCAAGGCTCGCTGGGCAACCAAGAACGATTCCCGAATTACGCGCGTCGGGCAGGTAATCCGCAAATTGCGTATTGATGAATTACCCCAGATTCTTAACGTCCTGGCCGGGGATATGGCCTTTGTGGGACCGCGTCCGGAGCGCCCAGAGTTCGTGTCAGAGTTGGCGGCCCAGATACCTTACTTTGAAAAGCGCCATTGTGTGAAGCCAGGCATTACCGGCTGGGCACAGTTGAACTATCCCTACGGATCGTCGGTGGCTGACGCCAGACACAAGCTCGAATTTGACTTGTACTACGTCAAGAACCAGAGCATCTATCTTGATTGCCTTGTGCTGTTGCGCACTGTTGAAGTGGTGACGTTTGGTAAAGGTGCCAAATAACACCTGAGGTTTTCAGCCCCGTCGGCGACCTGATAGACGCCGACGCTCGTGTTCAATAAGCTCGTCGCCCAGTTGCAGCGGAAACTCAACCTTTCCTTGCCGGCGGCGGGCGCCCGCGCGCCCGGCGGTTTCCAGGATACCGATGTCAGCCTCAGCCTCGGACGGCGTGCGGTTATCGTCTGTCGGCAGAGGTGTGTCCGGAGAGACAAAAAGGCGGGCTGCTGATACAAAGACGAACAGAGCGCTCGTCCCCACGCCTATCAGGATCAGCGCCCATACCAGGGTCGATATTTCCACGTGTCCTGTTTCCTCCCGCTTGTTGAGCGAATTCAATCTCATCGCCCATGCCTTTTTTATAGATCATAGCCCAAGAAAAGATACGTTTGTTATATTATTTTCTTTCGGAATACCTGTAGCTCAGAATCCGCGTGCCTCATCCAAGGAACTGAACGCTGTCGCGGTGGTCATAGATGACATGCGCCAAGCGCCCGCGGCGCATTAAGAGTCCGCGACGTATCAAAAGTCCGCGGCGTATCAAGAGCCCGCAGCGTGTAAAGCGCCCGCGGCATATTAAGAGCCACCAGCGTCATCAGGCACGGAGTTGCCTGGCAGTTTGATCCGGGAGGACGTTTTTTGAGCCTGATTCCATATCCTGCAGTGATCACACCTGAGGAGCCGCTTGCCGGAGCCGTCCTCCCCGATCGCCAGCTACTGAACTCTGATTTTACTCTCGCCCGCAACGACTACGCCGTGCGCCTCGCCTACGAACAGAGTCCCCTGCATGCGCGCACCAGGAAACTGATTCGAAGCATGTACGGTTCGCGTGGCCTGGGAACCGTGGAGACCAAGGCGTCGACCTTGCACCCGGGACAGCATCGCGCCAAGCGGATCGTACTGGCAGCATTTCGGGGACAGGATCTGGTCGGGACGCTCACGCTCGGCGTGGATCCCGGGCCCGGTCTGCTGGCCGATTCGCTTTATCGCCTGGAGATTGATGCAATGCGCCTGGAGGGCAAACGCCTGTGCGAGGTCACGCAACTGGCGCTGCATCCGGAGCTGAGCTGTCGTGAGGTGTTAGCGACACTGTTTCAAGTCACCTTTGCGCTGGCCTGCGCGGTGCACGATCGAACGGATCTGGTTGCTGAAGTGCATCCACGTCACGCGGCCTTCTATCGGCGAAGTCTCGGCTTCCGGATTGTCGGACCCGAACGCGTCTGCATGCGGGTCGGGGCGCCGGCCATGCTCATACACCTGTGCCTGGACCACGCCAGAGAGCAGATTGACCGGTTCGCGGGCACGAGCACTCACGGCTACCGCAACCTTTACAGCCTGTTCATGTCCCCATCAGACCATGAAATCCTGCTGAAACAGCTGATTGTCTGATTTAAGCGAAGGGTTGCACTGGACGGGCAATTCCTGGCCTGGCTATTTCTGGCCTGGCTAGCCGACGGCGCCACGAGATTTCCGGTTGCGATCCTTGTTTTCATACATGGCGGCGTCTGCCTTCTGCAGCAGGGCATCGGCGTCAAGTCCGTCGTTCGGGTAGACACTGACGCCGATGCTCAGACTCACGCTCAGCTTGTGTTTGCCGATGGTGCGGGGTTGTTGGAATCTGGCAAGCAGTTTGTCAATAACCACACCCGGGGCATCAAGGTCCTCTATTTCCGGCAACAGAACCAGAAACTCATCACCGCCATGCCGGCTCACTGTGTCAGTCTCGCGCACACAGGCCAGGATATTGTCTGCCACGTCCCGCAACAGCAGATCACCGATCGCATGACCCAGCGTGTCATTGACCGGCTTGAAGTGATCCAGGTCGACAAACAGCAATGCCAGCATTTTGCGATTACGTTTGGCCATGCCGAGGGCCTGTGTGAGCCGTTCCGCCAATAGAGTCCGATTCGGCAGGCCGGTCAGGGCATCGTGTTGCGCCAGATAGCTCATCTTCTCTATTTCGGCCTGCGACTGCCCGGCATCATGGAAGACAATGACTGCGCCGGTGACTCGCCCGTCACAGTTGTGAACGGGCGTTGCGGAGTCTTCGATAGCGACACCACTTCCATCGCGCCGAATGAGCACACTCCCCAGCTTCAGCTCCACCGTCTTGTCCTCGTCGATCGCACGTTGCGAGGGTGGTATTCTGCGCCGACGACTCTTGCGATCCACTATCGGAAAAACATCCTCGACTGGCTTACCAAGCGCATGCTTCCTCGTCCACCCGGTCATGCTCTCGGCCATTTTGTTAAGATAGATTACCTGACCATCCGAATTGACCACCAGCACCGCGTCGCTGATTGAATCCAGCGTAATTCGTGCCATGTCCTGAAAGGAAATGTGCCCCGGCACCACCGTATTTTTAAATATGCCAGGGACGTTTGTAATAGACATATGAGCCTGACTATCTGGCGTGTTTCCCTGGCCCGATCTACGCCCGTCAGCCCTGTTGGGGTAGTCATCCTCTATCTGAATCACGCCCTCCCATGTACAGTGGAGGTCCGCGTCGGTGGCGCGGCACTTGAAGCGCTGTACCGGCGCTATACGGCTTAACACCCGATCAAGGGTATTGCGCCGGATCCGGTACACAGCACCGCCGCAACGGGGGCATTTTGGCAGGTGCCCATCGCTTCCGTCATGGGGTCGGGATGAGCTGAGCCAGTGGGTCTTGCGTATAGGAGACATGGCAACGATCATGGACGTTCTCAGACAGCGAAGTCTGTGCGTAACGACACACAATCGTACTATCAGCAGCACTACCGAAAGTGCGCCACTGTTAGCGTCCGGTTCTCTTTGCGCTTTCCGCGCCGGCTCACCCCATCAAGCCTCGTCCAACAATTGATAGATCCGCCGTATCGCACGCACATCAGCACCTGGCCCGCGGATCTGGGGATAGTGGCTACTGTGCGCAGTCATGTCGATCTCCCGGGCGGCCTGCTCGACGCTGCGACCGCGCTGTTTGAGCGCCTGGGTGTTGCTCCACAAATCACGCAGGTAGGCCTGTAACATGTCAATGCGTTCTTTGCCTTCGACAATCGGTCCGTGACCAGGCAACAGCGTGTCAAAATCAAAAGACTTTAATGCTTCCAGCGTGTCCGGCCATTCGTCAACGTGAGCATCCCCCATATAAGGGAGAAATGGCACCATCAAATCACCGGTATAGATGATCTTCTCTGCGGGCAAAAAAACTACCACATCGCCGCCGGTATGGCCGCGTCCCAGATGCACAATCTGAATCTCACGGCCACCGCCGCGCACACTCTGGAAAATACTCATGGATTCTTCGATGGTGATGTTGGGCGGCGTAGGCTCGATGCCAGCCAGCGAGTTGAGATGTGCCTGCTGCACGGCAATACGGCCCTGCAATTCTGCGCGCTCTTCGGTGTTTTCGGTCGTCGCCAGTTGCCTTTGCATCTGTTCGATCTGAGCCGGTACGCCTTCAGTGAAACTGATAAAGGTGGATTCTTCCAGCACGTTGCCCAGCGCGCCGCTGAGTTTGTCGCGGGTATAACGATGACCGATGATTTCCACGTCCTGTGGAAACACCTGGTTGCCGTGAGCGTGATCAAAATGGTAATGGGTGTTGACCAGGTAACGCACCGGTTTGTTACTGACTGATTTAATGGCATCAATCAGGGCCATACCGGCGTTGGGTGATACGTGTGAGTCGACCACCAGCAGATCGTGTTCACCCTCAATCAGCATGGCATGGCTCGTTACATTGACAGCACCGGTGCCGGTAACGTGATAGACCCCGTCGGCCACCGGCGTGAATACGTGACTGCGCGTTTCGATGACACCGGCCGGTGCGCTGTCCTGCGCGGTGCTCAGACTGACCAGGGTCACAACGGATACCGCCATGGTGATCGCGACGGCCAGATGTTTGAAACTTTTTTTATTATTCATAGTTTACCTGTGGAGATTCGTTTTGATTGAAGCACTGCCTACTGCAGTATCTTGATCCATTCCCCGGGCTGAGGTGTACCTATCGGATAATAACCATTTAGCAGACGCAGGGTTTCCTCAGGATACTGACGCACCGGGCTGCGGGCGGCCAACGCGGCCCAGTCGAAGCCCTGTGTGACCTGGACATAGCGCACGCGCAGACCGTTGGAAGCTGAACGTTCATTGGTCTGTATGGGACGGAATGTGCGAATGGAGGCGAACAGCAGATCCTCCAGCTCTTCACTTTTTTCGGCGTCGTCAATGGTTGCCCTGATAACAAAGACACGTGGCCCTAAATAGAAAACCGCAATCCGCTCCTGAGCACCGTCGGCATTGGTCTGGATACCGGTGTGGCCAAGAAGACGGTATTGCGACAGCGTTTCGGACTGTTGCAGATCGGTGATTCCGAGGTTCTCCCGAATATACAGCCTGGGCTCCTTGTTCTCGCGCAGACGTTGGGCTTCAACACCAATACTGGCACCACCCCCCGGGCTGGTGGCACGCACAGTGGTAGTGGTCTCACTGATCTGCCAATTGTCCGGGAACACCATGGTGTAGCTCATCAAATCCTGGTAGTAGCGATTGCGGTCACTGGCAACACTGGTGTTCTCGCCGAACAGCAGGCCATCAATATGACTGCGGAACACGGCGTGGTCGGACTCACGAATCTGGTCCTCAGACAAATTGCCGGCCTGTGCCACCGCCTGCTGCAGTCGCACATCGTTACGCGGGTGGGTGGTGAACAGGCCGTGGTAGGTCGGTTGGCGCTGGGCCACTCGCACGTTAAAGTCTTCCTGGTTTTTTAACACCGACAGCACATCAATCATGGCGCGCGGATTATACCCGGCATTGTACAGATACTCGGCGCCCAGACTGTCGGCCTCCAGCTCATTTTCCCTGCCAAAACCACTGACACCGGCGGCGGCCCAGATGGAACCGATCTGGGCCAGCTCCGAACCTATGTAACCGCTGCCGGTTGCCACTGCGGCGACGACACCGCCTACCGTGGCTGCTGCGTTGCCCAGTCGCCCGCGAGCCTGCTGCTGGATGGCGTGGCGGGCGGTGATGTGACCGACCTCGTGGGCCAGCACGGCGGCCAGTTCATCTTCCGACTTCAGGTACAGCAACAGACCGCGGTTGATGTAGACAAAACCACCGGGCAGCGCAAACGCATTGATTTCCGGACTGTCGATGACGGTAAACGTATATTCCAGGTCACTGCGGTGGCTGCCGGCGGCGACCCGTTGGCCCACCTCATTGACATAATCATTAATGCGCTGGTCTTCAACCACCCGCATGCTGGCGAGCACTTTTTGGTGCTCTTCGTGGCCGATTTCCAGTTCACGGGATTCACTCATCAGTACCAGATTGGGTTGGCCGGTAGCCGGGTTGACTGCGCAGGATTGCAGCCCCGTTGCCAGAGCCAGCGTCACCATTAGTGACTGTATTAATCCGCGCAATCTCATGTCACCGCCCCCCGTTTATTTGCCAATGAACTCAACTGGTCGATACCGGCAGACTAGCCGCCCTGGACGAACTGCTTTAGCTGATCGGCGAGGCTGCTGCAGGCATTGGCTTCCACCCGGGCGATCAGGGGGATGGGCACAAACACTGCCGGCACGTAGGACTGGCCGCTGGCATCGGCGCTGATGGTACCGACCGCCGTGTGCGAGGATACGTCCCAGATTCGGGCCTCGAAACTTGAATCATCTTCCCAGGAACCAAAGCCGAAGCAACCGCCGCCGCCAGGCCCAACCGCGCATGAAATCGAGCCCATGCGGTTGGTGGTTTCGGTCTGCCCATCCAGCCAGACTATGTAGCGCACGCCAAACTCGGTCATTTTGTCAGTGACCAGCGGTTGCGCCATCAACTGCTGCAAGTCCTCGCTGCGCATGGGCGCCGTGCGTGGCTCAAACCACGGAAACAGGGCATCGACAAAGATCTGCTCCGGCACCACGGTTATTGCACCGTTGCCGCGACCCATGCGATTGCCCACGCATTCCACAAAATCGGCACCGGTTTCGTAGGCGGCGCCCTGACGCCGGCCCAGAATCACAATTGACTCGCCCGTATTGATACCGGTATCGCCCTGCCGAAATTCATCAATCGTGGTGGTCGTACAGGCGTTGAGGCTCAGGCCGGCGGTCAAAGCCACTAGCAGATACATCCCTGCCCGCAACAGCCCTGCCATGGATTTTTGAGTTGTTATCATGCTGACTCCTGCTGCCTCTTGCTACCGCTTGCCTGCTACTGCAAGCGGGGTTGCAACCAGTCCCTGACGTCAGGGACGCTGGTAAAACTGATGGAGAAATTCGACGCCAGATCGCGCATTGCTGCCACCGCCGCATCATTGATGCCGCCTTCAGCACTGCCAAAGGTTTCCTGGCCGGTCTTGCCGTAGGCGGTCATCACCCAGTCAGCGATATAACCACCGTCAGGCGCAGTCAACCGCATATTGTATTTGACCCACACCTCATAGGCGTCAAGGCGGGTCTTTTGCGGCATGCCGAGCTGGAATTCGTCGATATTGGGAATAAAGACCGCGTCAACGCCACGTTCATTCGCCAGTGCCGGATCATTCAGGACAATCACCTGCCGGAACATCGCCGGCAACACCGTATTGAACAGTTCGATATGGGAACCGCCACTGTTGACCAGGTATTCGTCCTTGCCGGCGTCCGTGCGTTCAATATACACGTGATTGCGTAACGCATCGCTGTAATACACCCCCAGCGTTATCGGCAGGGGCTGGATATTGGGGCTGGGGTAGCTGCCCTCGACAGTCACGGTGCTGGCACCGCAGGCACTGAGCACAACCGCACCCGCCAGCCACAGGAATATGGCGCGTGTCCGGCGCCGCAACGATGAAATTCTGCCTGGATTAAACTCGCTTCTCACTGCCTGCTCCACTGTTGCTTTTATGTTGGTGTACCCGGACAGTTTGGTCACTGATAGGCGCTAAGCCCGACGAAACTGCCACCGTTGCGTTCTGCCAGTTCGCGCATCAGCGTGGCAAAACGATAGAGACTGTCGTGATAACGCGGATCCAGATCAAACAATACCGGAAATCCGACCGCGTGAATACGCATCAGGCGATTGCCCCTGGCATCGGCCTGGTTGATCCTGTCCACTGTTTCTACCACCCGGGTGATCGACCCGCCAGGCAAAAAGTCATCACCAAAGGTGTAGATGCTTACCCGCTGGCCGGTTTCGTAGAAAGTACTGATGGCACGGGTGATACCTTCCACCGGGCTGCTGTTACTGAAAGGTGCCCAGTTACGTAGCGCGCTGATGATGGCCTGCCGGCGTGCCGGGGTGTCGGGAATCCACTGGCCACGGTAATTCGGGAACATGTAATCGCCCATGTCGTTCATGATCTGGATGCCCTTGACCTCGGGGTAGATATCCAGCACTTCGGTGACCATTTCCAGTACACGCGGCCATGCGTTATAAAACATACTACCTGAGGTATCGATCAGGAAGATAATGTATTCGCTGTCCACCGGGATGCCACCAATGACATTGTTGCTGCGGGTGAACTCCTGACCCAGCAGGCGTTCCATTTCTGCCGTCAGCGACTGCCGGGCGATGGCCAGCTCGCTTTCTTCTTCTGCCCGCTCCTCGGCCAGCTCGGTCGAGGTTTCATAACGCCCGCGGATATTGGACATCTCCCGCTCCAGCCGGGCCACGCGCTCGCGATATGCCGACAACTGCTCACGTCGGGCATTAAGCTCCCGGTTCAGAGTCTGGGTTTCGCCACGGATTTCAAACAGAGTCTGCTGCAGTTCCGCCACGGGCTGCTCAAGCTGCTGAGGTGCGTTTTCCAGCGTCACCGGCGCTGAGTTCTCGGTGATCATCAACAACAGGATAATGGCGCCAAACCCACAGGAAATGACGTCCAGAAACGCTATGGCGGCACCGTCTTCTTCGCGTTTTCGCTTTTTCATAGTCTTAAGTTCGTAGTCTTAAGTTCATGGCCTCATGGCCAATCGCGTGAGGGTGTTATAAACGAGCCGCCACTCAATACCCCCAGTTGCCAGTATGCAGCGGCCGCCGCCGGATCGCCCTCCATGGGCAGCAGGATGGTGTTGACCGGAATATTGGCCGGCATCGACTCCAGCGCCTGCTGATACAGTTCCAGCCGCTGCCGGGGGCTGATGGTGGCGGCATTGCTGTTATTGGCCCCCTGCGTGGGCAGGCTGTCGGTAATCAGGTAAACATTGTCCGGCCGTGGATTCATGGCAGCGATCGCCTCAAAGGCGCGCTGCAGATTGTTACCACCAGCCGGTACTGTAGACTGGACCGCCCTGACCACCTCATTCAGTTCATCGCGGTCGGCAACTTCCAGCCACCGGCCATCGGTTCCCTCCATGATCGCGCTCGTTGACTCATTAAACCCGTAGATCTGATACTGACTGACCAGCGGCAACTGGCTGCTGATCCATTCCACGATACGCACGGCGCGTCGCCACTTGGGCGCCTCCAGCTTGGCTTCGTCGGCCATGTTTCTGATACGTATGATATTGACCAGAGTATCATCCAGCATGCTGGCCGAGGTATCGAGCAGAATCAGTATGCGGTTGCCGCCCAGAAACATGCCGGTCAGGTACTGCCGGTCACCGTCACCGAGAAATTCGCGGCTGCGATCACCCTGCTCTTCCACGGCGCTGGTCTGTAAACGCAGCAGTTCCTCTTCCAGTGACCGTATATCTGCCCGCAGGTCTTCCAGACTTTCTTCGGTCGCCATGGAGTTGCCTTCCAGCGCGGCCAACTGTGACATGAAGTCATCAATGTCGCTTTGTATGCGGTCGGCCAGGCCCTGGGCCTCCACCACTTCCAGGCTGACTTCGTCCAGCGTGTTGCGTACCTGAAACAACTGTTCTTCGCCCTCCAGTACTTCCTCCTGCAGCAACCTGGCTTCTGCAGTCAGGTTGGGATCCACTTCATTACGGGCTTCGGTGGCGGTGTGATCAAGAATCAGAAAGATCAGTACCACCGCGCCAAAGCCACAGGACATCACATCCAGAAACGCCAACCCCATCGGGTTGACGACAGCGCGTTTGCGTCTACGCCCGGCCATGATGCACCCGGATCAGTGGCAGCACCGTACCGTCACCCACACTGAGGGTGTCACCGGCGAACAGCGTCCGGCCTGCTGCCAGCACGCGTGCCTGCATTAAAGCGCTCGCACATGCCGACTTGATGACAGCCTCGTCAGGCTCGGCGCCCGCCAATGGATAAGCGACATGGTCGAGCAGGATATGTGTGGCCTTGGCGCGGGTCGGCGTGGCAACGGGCTTGTCACTGGTGCTGGCCGCGTCCAGGCGCCAAGAGCTGACATAGGGGACGTCGCTACCGGTTTTTGCCAGCGTGCTATTGGCCGCAACACAGGCCTGCGCCATCTGTTCACCACCCAGTGGTGACTGATGGCTATTGAGCATCGTTTCCAGGCCAGGTATTACCGCTGCCCGCTCTGACAGCAGCAATGGCGCCGCGCTGTCACCCAACAGAAGATCAAGCTGCTGGGTGATACGACGGAATACCGGCTGCAGACTTTCCACCAGCTCGGCAACGCTGACACGTGCCTGATGGGTGGCCTTGTCGGTGGTGATACTGACCAGGAAATCACTCTGGCCGGCGCGAATCTGTTGCAGGTAATCAGTCAGCTCGTTATACAGATGCTGCTCCCAGAATGCGCTGTGTTGCGGGTTGAAGCGCGACTGCTGGATAAACGCATCATTGATGACCTGCACCAGTGCATTGGCCACATTGCTCCAGCCAGCGCCCTGCACTACCGCGACCGATTCACGCCGGACCCGGCCCTGCTCGTGACTCAACAGGGTCAGGTTGAACTGATGCAATTGCAGGTCGGCAAAAACCACACGCGACTGTCCAGTCATGTGCGACAGCGCGTAAAAAACGCCGGCGTCCATCATTGCAGCCGCACGGAACGGGCTTTTGCCGACAACCCCGCCGAGGATCGCAAGCTGGTCGCGGTGGAAGCTGCCGGGCACGGCAATCACTACCTCGCCTTCAAAGTCACTGGTTTCGGCGATATGCAGCAGATGTGCGTGGGCGATATCGGCATTGTGCCGGTAGTGCGCCAGAGGACGTGTCAACGGCGTCATGCTCAGCCGGTGCCAGAATTCATTATGGGTATTGATCGGGTGCAAACGGCTTTGTTCAGCAGCACTTTGGCCAAACTGGGTCTGTCCGCCCAGGCTCAGCACAAAGCCAGGGCTGCTGCTGAGCAGCTCGCCATCCTGGTACAGGTTGATGGCGTGATCATTCAATTCAAGAACCGCGCTGGTCATGCTGGTTGCACCGCCACGTCGTCACCGGTCTGCGGTGTGCTGCGGCCGGGCACCTGCAGATAGCGAATCAGGTGATCATCACAATAGGTCTGGCTGTCCATCACCAGGCGATCCTGTACCAGTGACAACTGATACAGCAGGAACATCAAAACGATGCTGGTGATCAGCGCGATGAAAGTGGAGTTGAATGCCACACCCAGGCTGACGGTGACCCCCAGAATGTCGCCGGTGACCGCCTGATGGGCCTGCCCCAGCGCCGTACCGATGCCACGCACGGTACCCAGAAAGCCGATGGACGGGATGGCCCAGGCGATGTAGCGGACGATGGCCAGCTCGCTTTCCAGGCGTTCGGACTCGTTGTCACAAATGTCGCGAACCGTGGCAGAGACATCCTGGACGTCGCGGGTGGTGCCAAAACGATGTAGCCCTGCCAGGAGGGCACGCGGCAGCAGAAAGCCTCGTTCCCTCTCCGGAAGCGCCTGCACCGGGCGCGCAAAGTGCCGGGTGTCTTCAGGCAGGATACTGGTGCCATCGGAGACCTGCAGCAATTCCCGATCCAGCAGCGAGCGCTCACGCATGGTGCGGACGGTTTTCATGCCAATGATGGACAGTGCCCAGAAGAACAGAATAATACATGTCTCCTGTTCAAAATCCTTCAGTACAATATACATGGAGCGGTCAGGGACATAGTTTTCATCCGCTTCCTGCTGAATGGTCTGCTGCTGCTGAATGATATCGGCGTTCGGTCGAATTACCGCGACGTATATGGCGTGTACCACAATGACCACAATGATCAGCGCGAAGATCTGATAGATGACTTCAGACAGGTATTTTTGTTTCATGCATGCTTCCCTGATCAGGTTAAACGGTTAAAGGCGTCGTGCAGGGCTCATATATCCACCGGGAATGAGACACCGAAGTCCTGTGAGATCTGTTCCGACGGAATAAAGCGACCCGGCCCTGCGCTTTGTGAATTGTCGATCGGCTGACTGTCGATATCCGGCAGATCGCTGTCACTGCTGCCGTCAACCTGTTCGCCGGTCGTGTCTTCATCGCCGCTGCTTTCGGTTTGCTGTTCGGCCGGCTCCGGCTCATCGGTTTGCTGCTGCGCGTGCACAATCGCTGCTGGCATCAGCAGCAGGAACATTAACAGGTAACGAAGCAGAGTTGCGTTCACATCACTCTCCCAGATACCGGGCGAGCCGGAAACCCAGATCATTGCGGCCCTCCTCGCCAAAATCGCGATATGAGGCGCGTAGCTCAGTCATGCTGCCGTGTGCCCAGCTGGAGCCTTTGATGGTGCGGTAGGTGCCGTCTTCCGGGCCCAGAGGATCGGTCACTTTGACCGAGCTCAGACCACTCACAGCGCCATAATAGTCATGCACCCACTCCGACACATTGCCGGCCATGTCGAACAGACCCTGCGCGTTGGCGGCAAACTCACCGACGTTGGCTGTGCCCTGCACGCCATCATTGTAGCCACGCAAAATCTGCCCGAGAAAATTGCTGGTGGACTCGTCGGCAAAGTTGCCACTGCCGGCTGGCGGCGGCCAGTCATCGCCCCACGCGAAGCGGGTGACACTGTCCTGCCCGTCGGCGCGTGCCGCCCACTCCCATTCAGCTTCGGTGGGCAAACGATAGCCGTTGGCGTCGGCATTTATTCCTGTGACGGTGCTGTCTTCAACAATGTAAAACGGGGTTAGTGACTCCTGCGCGCTCAGCCAGTTGGCATACAGCGCAGCGTCCTGCCACTCGACCTGCACAACGGGTTGATTGGGACGATCCAGTGACTGCCCCTGCAGGGTGCCGGAGGCGTGATCGGCGCGGAAACGCCTGAACTGTTCATTGGTGACCGGGTGCAGCGACAGGTAAAAAGGTTTTACCATAGCGACATCACGCAGCGTTTCATTGGCCCGGCGGCCCGGTTCGCGCCGCGATGAGCCCATGGTGAATTCGTAAGGATAGAACAGATGCAGGGTCTGGCCGGCGGCACTCGTGATCACCGGCTCAATGGCTTCCAGCCGGGCCTGCTCCTCAGTCTTCAGGCGCACGCGTATTTCCTGGTCAAGTCCCGGCCTGGAGGTAAAATTGGTGGCGTAGGGTACATATCCGTCACGCCGGATTTCAATGCGTTGGCTGGCGGCAATCAGCTCCACGGTCTGATTGGCGTTGCCTTTCAGCTCGCCGTTAACGTAGAGCTGGGCATCAGCCGGCTCCGCGACGATAGTCACCGGATTGGTGATCGGGTCAAGTGCCACCGTCATGTCGCGCTCTTCCTCGGCGCTGGTACGGACGCGACGCACGGCAGTATCAAAACCGGTACGGAACAGTCTGATTTCGTGCTCCTGTCCGGGCGGCAACGACACTTCCAGTGGCGTCTGGCCGCGATACTGACCATTGATGGTGACGTTGGCGTTGCCCGGTGTGGAGCGGATAAACACCAGGCCATCGGCAGCCTCCAGTGCGACAGCGGGTAGTTGCCGGGCAACGCCGGCCTCCACCAGCAGATCATCCTGCCAGGCCTTGTAACCGCTGCGTTTGATGGTGACATCGTAGGCGCCCTGCAAAAGCTGGAGGCTTGCTGGCGTCACGCCCAGCACTTCGCCATTGACGATGATCTCCGCGCCGGCAGGCTGAGACGCAAAACTGATATCGGCCCATGCCGGTGCCAGCGTCACATTCAGGGCCTGCTCGACCTGCCGGCCTTCTATTTCTACCTGCTCACGGTAAGGCAGATAGCGTTCGCGGTGCACCTGCAGCTCATAGGTGCCAGGTGGCACTTCGGCGTCAATCAAGGGCGAGGTACCCAGGTCGACACCATCCAGCAGCACCCGCGCGCCGGGCAATTCTTCACCCAGGGCATCGCGAGCATTGACGCTGACCAGCCCGGGCAGCGGTGTCAGCGCAAACGGATGGGTCTGAGCCTGTGCGGCACCGACACTCAATTCGGCCTGGTTGTCGTAATATCCTTCAGCGCTGAGCTGCAGCTGATAGTTACCCTGGCGCATCAGGTAACGGGGACCGACTCTAACAGCAAAGCCATCGACCACTTCGATACTGGCAGTCATGGGCGTGACTTCAATAAAAACAGAACGGGCAGTCAAAACAAACCAGGCAGCGACGGCGGCAAGCGTCAGGCCGACAATGACCACAGCATGATACCAGCGCGGACGCCAGTTGAAACCACGGCCAGGCGGCGGGGGCGGGCTGAAGTCGACCGGCGTTATGCTGTCCGGTGCATCATACTGCCCGGTGTTGTTGTGATTATCCTGCATCGTTTCAGGGCCTGTTGACTGCCGCGACCTCTTCGTTACAGCGGATGGTTATTGAGTCCAGCTCGCGTCCGAAGCCCACGACAAACTCTTCCCGGACATCACGATAACCCGGACGTGTGCCCACGGCGACGTAACGGCCGGGTCTGAGCATGAGGCTGGTCTCGGCAAAAGTGCCCAACTGCCCGACCTGATAAACAGTGACGTTTGTGGCATTGTCAGAGGTCAGCGTTACCTGAACCGGTATCAGCATCTGCGCCAGCAGCGTTTCCATGGTATCCAGCTGTTGCGCGAGGCGTTCGCCAACACTGCCCTGCTCGGCCAGCAGATCGGCTTCCAGGTCACGGCCGATCTGGTAAACCTCTCGCGCTTCGTCGTAGGCAGCCTGGTCGGACAGCCGCATGGGCTGTTCGATGTTCACGGCCAGTAATCGGTCCAGCTGCAGGCGCCGGGCCGAGTAATCCTTACCTTCCAGGGCAAACACCAGATTGCTGTCCAGTGCCAGCACGGCATCGTAGGCAGCCACTGCCTGCTCCCAGTCTTCGCTGGCCTCATGGGCCAGCGCCTGCTCGCGCAAATCGGCGATGCTGGCGAGCGTGATCTGTTCCCGGGTTTGAGCGATGGCTTCGCTGGCTTCCGTAGAGCCCGGCTTGATGCGCAAGGCGCGCTCGAAAGCGGCGATGGCGGCGTCGGATTGATCCTGCTGCAACAGATCAAAGCCTTCAGACATGACAGCCGTATAATTGGCATCGGTGATCCTCTGCCGGTTTCCTGCAACCAGTGCTGCGGCCTGCTGATGAGCATTGTCCAGTGCTGCAGCCTGCTCGAATTGCTGCTGGGCGCCCTGCAGATCGCCACTGGCCTGTAAGGCCTGGCCACTGGCGATCAGGCTGTTCACTTCATCCAGCGTTTGGGCCCGCGCCAGCCCGCGCTGTGCCTCCTCACTGTCGGGATCCAGGCGCAGCGCCAGCTCAAAGCGCTGCAGCGCCGACGCTGAGTCTTCAGCCTCGATCGCTGCCTCGCCGGCCGCGACCATTCTGTTCAGCACCTCGGGAACCTGCTCCTGCAATCCGGATAGCGCCAGGTCGCTGTTCTGATAGGCCAGCGCTGCCTGCACAAACTCGGTATTGCGGTAGAACTCGTCACCACGTCGCGCATCAGCAATAGCCGTCTGGTATTCTTCAGCAGCCCACTGGTCTACCGCCATTTCATCCAGCGCCTGTTGTCGTTCCAGCAGACTGGCAAGCGCATCCTGAGCTTCCCGGCGCTGTCGCGCGCGCTGGGCTTCATCAAAAGGGGAGATTTGCGGCGTATTGTTAGCCAGCGGCGCACTGGGTGTGACAACTGGCGCAGTATCAGCACGTGGCACCAGTGGCAGTTCATATTCCTGTACCAGCCGGGGCAGGACAAACACCACGGCCAATGCCAATAGCATCAATACTGCCAGCGCTGCCCACACCCAGCCTGATATTCTGTCACCGTTCGCCGTTTTACCGCCCTGCATACTTTTTGTCCTAAACTGCCGTTTGCCCGATGTGGATCAAACCCCACCTGTTTCTGTCAGGTAAATTTCCATCAGGATGTCACGCCATTGTTCATACTGCTCTTCTACGGTACCGGTGAGCATGATAGTGCGGTCGTCCAGTTCAATAACCTTGGGGGCGATTTCCGACTGCAGGGATTCACCCAGCTCCTGCAGCGCAGCGATATGCATACGCGCCTCTGCCGTGCGATCAAAACCACTGCGCACCAGATAAGCGCCAGCGCCAACACCGACAATACCGGCGGTCTGTGCGGCAGCACCGTTGTTACTGCCCACCGCCGCGATGCCACCGACTATGGCAGCAGCACCGGTGATAAAGCGTCGTCGCGCCGAGCGCTCTGCTTCATCCAGCGCCATGGTTTCGTGATAACTCTGTTCACGCCAGGCATCATAGGGTCCGCGCATTTCGCGGGTGTAGGTGGCGTAGTAATCCTGCACCGTATCCACAAACAGGTTATCCCGTTCACGGATATCGCGAATGCGGCGCAGTGATGGATCGTTCTCGGCCGGGAGCCGCGCTACACTGGTAATCCCACGGTTGTTGGTGGTGACGTAGGAGCCGAAAATATCCGGCGCAAAATTGGCAGCAAACTGCAGCTCGGACACTGTGCGGATATTGCGGATCTGATCGTCACTGACGTTGTTCTCAACGTAAGCCAGCAGGTCATTGGCGATGGTGTTGTAGATCACCTGGAAGGGATCATGCAACTGACGCTGGGTCTGCTCGTAATTGTACTGACTGATATGCTCCTCGTACTCGCGTGTGTACCACTCGCGACCTGTTGAATCAGTCACGGTGACCTTGACGATCATGCCTTCACCGTCGGACAACAGAATCTGGCCTTCCAGAAATATATCCATGACACTGCTTTGTGAGGGCAACACCCGCACTGCACCCCAGTTGCCCGAGCGCTGCAGGGTGTCCGCCATCAGGTAAGGCGCATAACGCGACTCTGCGCGACGGATCTCGAAATTGGTGCGATCCAGATCACCGCGGTCCACTTCGTCTATGCCCGGGTCAAACACCATGACACCCACGTCGAGCAACAGCGACTCATCAAACGGTGTTGCGCTTTGCACCACCGGCACAAATTCGGTGGATTTGACCGAGGTCGTCGCACAACCGGTGAGCACCAGCATGGACAGTACCATCAAGGTAAAGGCATTTCTGATCGTCAACTTGTTCATCATTCTGTACCTGTTACTTCTAGGCCGGTGTATCGGCGATATTCGTTCCACAGTGCTTCACGCAATTCCGGATCCGGCTCGCGCAGGGCTGCTTCGCGGATCTGGCGAGCCACGACATCGTCGCCACCACCCGGGGGAATGTCGTCCGGCACCGGATAGGTCTCACGCTGCTCGCCGGCCGGGCCGCCATTGACACCGCCCACTGATCCTCCTGAACCGCCAGCCTGCGGCCCTTGTCCGTCACCACCCGGGAAGGTCTGACCGCCACTGACACCGGCCGTTTGCACGCCGGTGACGCCCGGCAGGGTGCCCATGCCGTCGCCCTGACCGCCCTGACCATTTTCCTCTTCATACAGACCGGCCGGGTCGTCACCAACTTCATTGGCACGGCGCTGCGCGCGGCTGCGTTCGGCAAGAATCAAACCGTCAAAGTCTCCGTATGCGCCGCCGAGCTGACCATCAAGTACGGCCACGCGTTGTGAAGCGGTCATCACGCCGACGCCGCCCGTGCCACTGGCACCGGTACCGGAACCGGCAAGCGTGCCGCTACCTGAACCGCTATTGGCGCTACCACCGCCACCCTGGCCGGAACCGGACTGACCGGCTCCCTGACCTTCACCGCTCCGACTGGCTGCGCCCGGACCCGTGCCCGCATCTGCACTGCCCGCGCCATTGCTGCCCTGGCTACCCGTCTGGCTGCCGGTCTCTCCGCCTGCGCCGGCCGTGCTGGCTGGCGGAATCCGGTTAAGACCGCCACTGCTGCTGCGGCTGCCGTAGGCATCCAGACCGCCGCTACCGGCAGTTGTCGCACTACCGGCTGATGAACTTCCCGTGGCTCCACTGGCGCTACTATCGCCGGGAACGCCCGGGCGCCCACCCGATGGCATCACGCCACCCGCTGTTGCCGCCGCGCTGCCAGTGGACGCACTGCGACCGCCGGAGAAGTCCGGCAACCCGGAGGCTGAGGCACTGGCAGACCCGGAGCTGCCGCTGGCGCCGGCGCTACTGGATTGCGAGCCGGACGAACTGCTCGATGGCATCGACGGCCTCGAGGACGATGACGACGACGGCATGGAAGGCATCGACGAGGAAGAGGACGATGACGACGATGAGGACGACGGCATGGAAGGCATTGACGAAGAGCTGCTGGACGATGACGAAGAAGACGAGGACGACGGCATCTGCGGCATGCTGGAAGACTGCTGTGACTGCTGCGTGGATTCACACGCGCTGAGCAGCAGCGCCGTGACGCTCAGACCTAACAGGATTCGGGTGCGTGGCATATTCATGTTCATTGGCTCCAACCGCAAATCGCAGTGTTTTGGCAACTCGCAGTTTTTTGAGTGTACCGTATTAAAGACCGGCTCACGGCATCATTATTGCGTTTCAGACTCCACACCTTCAATCTCGTAAGGGAAACGGTAAACCAGATCCTCCACACGCGCGGCGCTGCCATCCCGGAAAATCGGTCGCATTCTGCTGTCGCGCAACGCACCGATCAGGCGCCGATGCATACCCACATCGTCTTCCGGCCAGGAGTCGAGAATGTCCACATTGACGGCACGGCCGTACTGATTGATATCAAATTCCATGACCACATAAGGAACCGATGCAGTGGCATCATCTTTCATTGTCTGCGTATCGTCGGGGATGACTGGTGAACCGGATATCGAGCCGGCCGTGGCCTGCATTGCCCGGGTCGGCAGCGGATCGCCGGCGGGCTGCTGCGTCGTTTCAAATCTGGGCAGCATGACAATGCGATCAAAGACTCGACGTTGCAGCTCTTCATCTTCATCCTGCAGTGTCGCCCAGGCGCTTTCATAAACATCAATGGAAGCATTGCGGCGCTCGAACAGCAGATACCAGTCGGCGAGATCCAGGATTGCATTGGTATGGTCTTCCAGCGCCCGGTTACGAGCCTCTCCAGTCACTCCGGCGGCCTCCACGGTGGCCAGGTGATCGGCGCGCATGGCAATAATTTGTTCCAGTGCATACTCACCCTGCAGAAACGGATTGTTGTAGCGTCGGTAACGCCGTTCTGTGACCTGATCAACCCAGTCGTCATCCACCATCCTCAGATTCGTGTACTGTGCCTGTTGCCGGTCCTGGGCGCCGGTTCGCGCCATCAGCCAGGCCAGATAGGCCAGCCTCTCCAGCATCATCTCCCGTGACTGATTGGTCAGCACCGGATCCTTGTCCACGATGGACAGGGCGACGCTGTACAGATGATAGGCATCAATGAGCCGGGTGGCGGGTACTTCTCCCAAGCGCTGCCGGAAGGCCTGGATATTCCACTGTGCGTAAGCTTCCAGCGCCGGAATCAAGGCCGGATCGTTATCGTCCATCGCCCGGCTGTGCACATAAAACAGGTATTGCTGCAGCCCGTCTGCCTCGGTCCATTGCTGAAGCGCCAGATGGCTGTCGATCTGCATCTGCAGCGCTGCGACCTGCTGCAGGCTGAACAGACCGTGATTGACACGACTGACATGGACGGCTCGCTCCAGCAGCGCAATGGCTTCGACGTGATCGCCGGTTTCCTGCACATGTCGGGCCAGACTCAAGGTCGATTCTGCTATATCCGGATGCCAGGTATCGCCACTGCCTTCAAGCACTTCAATGGATTCGCGCAGGGCCGGTATCGCCTGCGCAGGTGCCAGGTTGTTGATCCACCCCTGACCGGGATCATCGTTGTCGGCTGTCGCGCTGGCCGACAGCCAGAACAAAGACATCATTAGTGCGACCACCGACCACGATCTGGTCGTCGGAGAAAGTGATGAGTCTGGGCAGATGCTTCGGAAACACATGGCGGAATCTCCGGTACTGTCTTATGCTTGTTTGATGTCAGATCATGGCTTAACGTTACACCAGAATACGCGACAACTGAACAGATACAATAGCCTGGTTCACAAAACCGACTGATAAATTTCCGTCACAAACCGCTGATTTCATCCACAAAATCGATAGCAGACCGCATGCCCGAACTACCCGAAGTCGAAACCAGCCGCCGCGGCATTGACCCTCATATCTGCGGCCGCACAATCACCCGCAGCATCGTCAGGCAAAGCCGTTTACGCTGGCCGGTGTCGGCGCAGATCACCGCCCTGCTGCCCGGCCAGACCGTACTGTCCACCCGCCGACGCGGCAAGTACATACTGATTGAGACAACAGCGGGGCACATAATTATTCATCTGGGTATGTCCGGCAGTGTCCGCATTCTGCCAATCGGGATGGCGCCGGCCAAACATGATCACGTCGATATCGAGTTCGGCCATGGCCAGATGCTGCGCTACACAGATCCGCGACGCTTCGGTTGCATCTTATGGAGCGGGGACGCGATAGACGAACATCCGTTGCTGGCGAGTCTGGGCCCGGAGCCGCTGGCTGACGAGTTTGACACCGACTACCTGTTCAGGCGCAGCCGTGGCCGCAGGGTGCCCGTCAAGAGCTTCATCATGGACAGCCACGTGGTCGTGGGTGTGGGTAATATCTACGCCAATGAGGCGTTATTCATGGCCGGTATCCGGCCGCTGGCCGAGGCCGGATCGGTATCCCGCGCACGCATGGCACGTCTGGTGGCGTGTATCCGGCAGGTCATCGCCCACGCTATTACCGTGGGCGGCACAACGCTGCGGGATTTTGTCGGAAGTGACGGCAAGCCGGGGTATTTCAAACAGTCGCTACTGGTCTATGGCCGCGGTGGCGAGGCCTGTAAACAGTGTGGCGGCACCCTGCAGGAGGTTCGTCTGAGCGGCCGCAGCACCGTGTTTTGCAAACGCTGCCAGCGTTAGTGCGGGGTCCACATACAGCCTATTGTTGCGCTGCCTGCTGCTCCGCCAGATGCTCACGCATGGCTTCGGCCACCAGCGGATGCACGAAGCGGCTGATATCCCCGCCGTAAGACGCAATTTCGCGCACCAGCGTTGAAGAGATATAGGACAGGTGCTCATCCGGTGCCATGAAGATGGTTTCGATGCCCGGATCCAGCGCCCGGTTCATGCCCACCAGCTGAAACTCGTACTCAAAATCGGCCACGGTGCGCAAACCACGCAATATGACACTGGCCCCGCGCTGGCGGACAAATTCGATCAACAGGGTTTCAAAGGCCACTACCTCGACATTATCGACGTGTGCCAGCACCTTGCGTGCCAGCGCCACACGCTTGTCAGTGGACAGGGAAGTGGTCTTCTGTTTGTTGACGCCGATGGCAACAATAACATTGTCGAACAGCCGCGAGGCACGTTCTACCAGGTCGATATGGCCGTTGGTAATGGGATTGAACGTCCCCGGGTAAACCGCTGTTTTCATGCTGTGCACAGTCCTGTCGCGTCAAATGCCGCCTACAGTACACCAGGATCTGCCCTATGTCAGCTCAATAAAACGCAGTATGCGTCGCTCCAGCCAGTCGTTCTGACCTTTCATCGCAAACCCCACATGACCGCCGAAGGGCAGTATTTCCCAGCTCACCCGGGCCGGCATCTGCTCTGGCGATGGCAGCGAATGCAGGGGAATGATGGGATCATTCTGGCTATGCACAATCAGTGTTGGCACCGGCGTACCGGCAATGAACTGACGACTGCTGCAGCGTTGATAATAATCTTCAGCGCCGGCAAAACCGTGCAGCGGCGCGGTGACCGCATCGTCAAAATCCCACAGGGTCTGCAGGCGACCCAGCGGGCCAAGCTCATGGATGCGCCGGACTTCTTCATCCCGCCCCTGCTGCTCAAACGCGGCCTGTTTACGCTGCAGGTCCGTGCGCAGGCGGCGCAAAAAATAACGCCCGTACCAGTAGGGCATGCCGCTGTTCATCTGCGCACAGCAAAGATCCAGGGCAAACGGATTGGAGACACTGACAGCGGCGCGCAGCTGAGCCTTGAAGCGGGTTTCAGTGAGCCACTTGACCAGCACATTGGCCCCCAGCGAGTATCCGATGACTACCAGCGGCCGCTGTTGTTGCGCCATCAGCGTGGCAATAACCTGTTCGACGTCATCGGAACAACCGGAGTGGTAGGCGACGGCCAGGCGGTTGTGGTCACCGCTGCAGCCACGCAGGTTCATCGCCACGCTGTCGTAACCGGCAGTGTGCAGGCTATGCTGCATGGCCAGAATATAGGGCGAGGCCGAACAGCCAGCCAGTCCGTGCAGTAAAAATACCAGCGGCCTGTCGCTGCCCCCAGCAGGCAGGTGGTCAACATCGATAAAGTCGCCATCGGCCAGTTCGATACGCTGACGCTGGCGAATCAGTGAGGGCGCGGCCGCGAGTTTACGCCAGATGGTCTGCAGGTGACCGCCGGGCAGCCACCAGGGGGCGGCCAACGCTGTAGCGGGTGGCAATCCGGTCATGCGCGCCTCTCATACAGGCCATAGAACACGGCGCCGGCGCGAAGAGTCCTGCGCGCTGTCCAGTTGTCCGGCAGCGACAGCGTGGCCAGGTCCTGGCCGGATTCGAGATAGATGTGCGCCCGGGGCTTGAGAATGCCGCTGGTTTCAAGCTGCTGCACGGTGTCCGCCCTGTCTCTTATACACATCTGACGCTGCCGACGATCTACTCTGTGTAGAT